>JGI2924J29684_1078637_pt1 | contig 87277 bp, 83 predicted proteins | sample BenlonsequencITS_FD_29684 | JGI IMG/M metagenome (IMG submission 29684)
CAGAATCGGGGTTTCCACTTCGAGGAAACCCCGCCGTTCGAGGGCGCAGCGCATCTCCCGGAGCACCGCCACGCGAGTCCGCGCCACAGAGCGCGCTTCTGGCCGCATAATCAGGTCGAGATACCGCTGTCGGACTTGGGCCTCCTCGGACAGCTCCTTATGCGCGACCGGAAGGGGGCGCAACGCCTTGGCGGCGAACTGCCAACTGTCCGCCAGCACGGAAAGCTCCCCCCGCTTGGAGCTGACGACCTCTCCTCGGACGAACACAATGTCGCCGAGATCGACGTCCGATTTCCACAATGCCAGCGGCTCTTCGCCCACCCCGGCCAGGCTCACCATGGCCTGCAACCTGGCGCCGTCGCCCGCTTGCAGGGTCGCGAAGAGCAGTTTGCCCGCGTCGCGTTGGAAAATCACCCGACCGGCGACGGCGACAACAACACCGGTGCTCGCCCCCGTCTCGATGTCGGCGAACTCTTCCCGGATCTGGGCCAGCCCGTGCGTCACCGGCAGCTCGACCGGATACGGCTCCTCGCCCCGCGCGAGCACGCGGTCCCGCTTCTCTCTGCGAATCCGCAGCTGTTCGGGCAGATCAAGGTCTTCGCTGGTCTGTTCAGTCACAGCCGAACAGCGTACCTGCTCTCACAGGTTGGCGGCGAAGGTGGACTGCTCTCGTTTGGCGTGCGCGGCGGACGAGGCCGAAAGGGCCATTCTCGCGTCGCGCAAGGCGGCGAAACCGCCCACCACGTCCGACACCCGCTCGAGCCCGGCCGCCCGCAACCGGCGCGCGGCGAGCAAAGAGCTCTGCCCGTTGGCGCTGACCACGACCCACCACACCGCTGTGTCCCTGGCGCGCCGCAAGCTCTCTTCGCCGCCGGGCGCGCACCGCGCCGCGAGCACGAACGGGTCGATCGCGAGGGCTCCGGTCAACACCCCCTGGCGGGAACGAGCGGTTTGGGCGCGGATATCGACGAGGACCGCGCCGCGGCCGAGGGCAAGCGGGACGTCGTGCGCCGCGAGCCGTTCCGGGAAGAGAGCGGCCGAAGCCAGCGGGCCGGCGGAGGAAGTTGGCAAGGTGTGCGGGAAGAATGCCACTGCGGTTGTCTTTCTGCGTTGCAACTGTGCGCCCACGTCTTCTCAGAAACAGCGTTCTCAGACACGGTGCTCGTCAGACTGTCCCTCAAAGACACGGGGCGGGGAACCGAGGCGGGTTCAACAACAGCAACGCAGCATGCTCTCAGTATGCGGGGCGACAGCGGCGCGCGCAAGCGCAGATCACCGAGCAGAGCGGATGTGCCGCTCGAACACCATCCGCAACCCGGTCAAAGTCAACGCCGGCTCATGCGCGAACGGCGTGGCCAGCTCGTCCACGAGCAGCGGGGCCAGACCGCCGGTGAGCACGACGCGCGCCTCGCCGATCTCACCGATCATCCTGCGCACAAGGCCGTCCACCTGGCCCGCGAAGCCGAACAGCACACCGGACTGCAACGACTCGACTGTGCTTTTGCCGATCACCGACCTCGGCCTGACCAACTCCACTTTTGGAATCGTGGCGGCCCATTGCGAAAGCGCGTCCACCGAAATAGCCATGCCCGGCGCGATGGCGCCGCCGAGGAATTCGCCCTTCGCGGAGACCGCGTCCACCACAGTGGTCGTCCCGGCGTCGACCACCACGCAGGCGCTTTGGCACTGCTGGAACGCGGCCAACGCGTTGACCACCCGGTCCGCTCCCACCCCTTTCGGGTTGTCCACGAGGAGCGGCACCCCGGTGCGGACCCCAGGCTCCACCACCAACGACCTGCGCCCAGGGAAATACCGGGGAATCATCAGACGCAGCTCGCGCAGCAAAGCCGGGACCGTGGACAACGCGGACACCCCGTCGACCCGGTCGATGTGCTCGCCGAGGAAACCCTCCGCGGCGAGGTAGATCTCATCGCCGGTGAGCTTCGGGTCGGTGTGCGCCCGCCACGAGCCGACCAGCCGCGCGGCGCTGCCCGAGCCCTCGTACAGGCCGAAGGACACATTGCTGTTGCCGATGTCGAGCACAAGCAGCATCAGCGTCCCCCGTCGCCGAGCGAGACCGGCATGTTGTCGATGAGCCGGGTCGTGCCGCACCGGGCAGCCACAAGCAACCGCGCCGGTCCGCGCTGCGGGCACTGGCGCAGGTCGGGGTCTCGAAGTTCCAGGTAGTCCACGGCGAGGCCAGGGTAGCCCTCCAGCGTCGCGCGGGCCGCGCCGAGGACCGCGTCAGGGCCTCGCTCGCCCTCGGCCGCTCCGGCGCGCAGGGCCGCCGAAAGCCCTGCGGCTTGCTGGCGCTCATGCGGGCTCAAGTACACGTTGCGCGACGAAAGGGCCAGGCCGTCCTCCTCGCGCACTGTGGGGACGCCGATGGCGGACACCGGGAGGTCGAGGTCGCGGATCATCTGCCGGATCAGCGTGAGCTGCTGGTAGTCTTTCTCGCCGAACACGGCCCAGGTCGCGCCGCACGCCGCGAGCAACTTCATCACGACGGTCAGCACCCCCGTGAAATGACCGGGCCGGAGCGCTCCTTCGAGCTCGTCGGCGAGCGGGCCGGGGACAACCTGGGTGCCGCCCCCGTCCAGCGGGTACATCGCGGCGGGGGCCGGGGTGTAGACCACGCGGACTTTCTTCTGCCGGAGCGCTTCGAGGTCGGCGGCGAGCGGCCTCGGGTAACGCTCGAAGTCCTCGCCCTGGCCGAATTGCAGCGGATTGACGAAGACCGAGGCCACCACTGTGGCGTGCGGCAGGCGCTTGGCGTGTTCGACCAGCGCCAGATGCCCGTGGTGCAGCGCTCCCATAGTGGGGACCAGGGCAATGTGCTTGCCGACCGCTCGCAGCCGGTCGGCAAGCTCGCGCAACTGCTGCGGGCTGTGGCACAGCACTGGGCCGGTATGGCCGAGAGACATTTTTGTCATCTTCTCCCGTTCACTTCGCGCGCATCGGGCTCCGCGCGCGCCTCGCTGGGGTTCGGCCCGCTGCCGCGGTTCAGCGCATGTCCTCGTCCGACACGGCTGCGTCCTGCGCCCTGGCTCGTCTGCGCCGACCATGGTATCCGGCGGCCTCGTCCGGGCTGAGCCGTGAGAGCAGTTCGTTGACGGAATGCCCGGAGGCATGGGCCGCGGCCAACGTGTCCGCCGCCGCGCTCTGCTCCTGCGCCGGGACCGAGGAGTCCTCGCCCGCCGCCGGCTTGGCCCTGCGGCCGCCGCGCGACTCGGCGGGCTTGGCCCTGTCAGCCTTGTCCGCGTGCTTGGACTTCCCGGCTTTGCCGCTCGAGGGTTCTGATCGCGGCTGCGGCTCCGCGTCGCGCTGTTCGTGCCTGCCGGAGCCAGGGGCTTTGCCGGCGTCCTGGCCCGCGGCTCCCGGCTGTTGCTGCTGCTGTGGCTCCACGACAGCGGACGGGGCCGCTTCCGATTGGGAGTACCAGCTCGGGTAGTCAACCGTCTGCCCGGCCGCCGCGGCTGGTTCCATCCCCGCCATAGGAGGCGCTTTCGGCTGCTGCCAGCCAGCAGGCCGTTCTTGCGGCTCCGGATCGACGAGGGCTTGCAAGGAACTTGGTTGCCGCCGCTGGTCCTGAAGCCAGGCTTCGGGCTGCTGCGGCCAGGCGGCCTGCTGTTCGTCGTGGCGCCATTGCTCGGCGGCAGGCTCCTGCGCTTCCTTGCCCTGGGCGCCGCTGCCCTGGGCTTCCTGTTCCACAACAGTCTCCGGCGCGGAGGGCTCCTGGACGAGGGGCTGCTCGCGGCGCGCCTGGTCCGGCTGGGACGGCAGCCACAAACGAGGCGAGGCCGCGTCGTCCTGGGCCTGGGCCGCGCGTTTGCGCGGTTGCGATTCGGTGGGGGCCAGCGACTGCTTCGCCACCAAAAGCTCATCGAGCCTGGTCGCCCTCGCTTTCAACGCGGGCTGGTCGTATTCGAGATCCTGATCCAACAACTCTTGCAGCTGCCCTCGCAGCAACGCGACTTGTTGTTGGAGCTCCGCGAGCGCGCTGTGGGTCGCCGAGTCCGCCTCCGCCGTCAGCTGTCGGCGTAACTCGCCCTCCAACGAAAGCTCGTAATGATGCCGCGCTGCGATCTCCCGTTCGAGTTGCAGATCATAAATGAGCTTGTAGTCCGAGGCCTTGGCGGAGACCAGCTCGGCTTTGCGCCGCGACTGGTCGGCGATGAACGCCCAGCCCAGCGCCGCCCACAAGGCGAACACGAGGCCGAACCGCATCAACATGTCGTTTCCCGTGTACACCACTGCGACACTCGCGCCGACGGCGAAAACGAAGCAGAGCGCGTACGCGACGCTGAGCGTGGCCCCCTTACGAGACGCCTTCCGCCGCTTCGGGGCCACCGATTCGGTCATACCGCCACTCCGCACCCGCCCCTGGGGGCGATGAGGGCATGACTCGGACGCATGGTGAAGACCATACCTCGCAAATGCGGTCTCTCTGGGAATTCTGCTCGGAACATGCTCAGAAACTTCTCCATGAACGGCGAAAGAGGCCGAACCCCTGCGGGTTCGGCCTCTTTCGCCGTTGTCCGGAAAACTACTGGCAGGTGGTGCGCAGACGCCCGACCGCGTCGTTGTACTCAGAGATCGCGCCCTGAATCATGTCGCCGTTCTGGTTGTCGATCAGGTAGATCCAGTCATCAGCGGCGTGCGCGAGGTCGGTGAGCGCAGCAGTGATGTCGCTCGGGTACCCGGAGGTCGGCACCGTGGAGCGGATCTTGTCGAGAGCGGTCTGGTAACCGGCGCGGGCGGACTCGCTCGCAGCGGCCAGATCCTCGTCGGACCAGCTGGCGTTCTCGACGGCGGCGAGCTCGTTGAACTGCTTGGTGTCCTTCGCGACCTGCGCGGTCACCTCGCGGGAGAACGTGCAGGCGGCAGCTTTGACCTGCGCCGGGTTGGTCGGCTTGGGAGCAGGCGAGGCCTCCGGGGAAGCGGGCGCGGGAGAAGGCGCGGGAGCCGGAGAGGCCGAAACGCTCGGCCGGGCGGGCGCGTCCTCGTCCTCGTCGCCGGGCTCAGCGGTCGGCGCGGCTTCGTCCTGGTCCTCCGCAGACGGCTTCGGGGAGGACGAGGTGGCGTACGGGTTGTACGAGGACGTCGTCGTCGGGGAGCCGCTCGTCGCGGGGGCTTCGTCCGCGGCGGGAGCGTCGCCCGTGGCGGGAGCAGAAGTCGAAGTCGCCGGGGTCGTGTCGTCGTCCGGATCGGCCATCGCGTGGCCCGGAGCCATCAAAAACATCCCAGCGCCTGCAAGAGACACAAAACTAGCTGCACTGACCCATACTTTTCTCATAGCCTCAGAGCGTACACGGTGCGTTCTGAAATATGGCTGACTGTCTCCTGTGAATTTGTTGTGTCCTTGCGCTTGCCGCGGCGTTCAGGGCGCCGCGCCGCCAGCGCAGGATCCAGCAGAGCCGTCGCCGGGGGCCCGGCAGCACCGCCGCGACCAGAAAGCGCCTGCCACAAGCGTCGCAGCTCCGGCGACGCCGAAAAGATCGGCGGGCAGATTGCGTTCGGCGGCCAACAATTGGTGCGCGCGCAGGAACGAGTACACCGCCAGCGAGCCCCAAAACCCTGCGAAGGCAGCCCCCATGAACACCGTCGCGCTCGCGAGCCTGCCCACGCGCGCCACGAAGACCGGCGGGGTGAGGCCCGGGCCGAGGCCGATCCGATTGCCGCGCACCCGAGATTTCAGGTAGCTGCCCAGACCCGCCTCCATCAGCCCGAGCAGCATCAGCGGAGCCGCCGACGACAGCCGTTGGGGCATCGTCGTGATCCCCGGCCCGCACAGCGCCCACAGCGCGCCGACCGCAACACAGGCCACGCACCCGACAATGACATCGCGATTCATGAGACGTGCGCGGTGAACGCGGACAACGTGAGCGGGGTGTGGCGCACGGAGGCCCGCTCGGCCTGCGCGAGCTGGGCGATGAGCTCGCGGACCGAAATGTCCTCGCCGCCGACCGCCAAGCGCGCCTGCGGCTGGACCTGGAGCCAAGGGACGAGCACGAAGGCCCGTTGATGCGCCCGAGGATGCGGGACCGAGAGCGTTGGCTCGTCCACCACGACGGGGGCCCCGTCCTCGTCATAGCAGGCGATCACGTCCACATCGAGCGTCCTGGGCCCCCAGACCGTCTCGCGCGTGCGCCCCGCGAGCGCCTCAGCCCGAAACGCCTCGTCCAACCAGCCCCGCGCGTCGAGCGCAGGATCGGACGCCATGAGCACCGCGTTGAAGAAGTTCGGGCCGGCCGTGCCCCACGGGTCTGTCTCGTACACCGAAGAGGCCGCGAGCACCCTGTCGCCGAGCGAGGCAACGGCGAGCTGCAAAAAACCCAGCCGGTTGCCGAGATTGGACCCGAGAGAAAGCACTGCCGTGGTCATACGGCAATGATAGTCGCCCTCGCGGCGGCTCCGGGCCCTTGAGCGCCGCCGCCCGCCCGGCAGCTGTCCTCTTGTGTTTTTGCCGCTGCTCGTCTTCGCCGCTGCCGCTCTCACCCCGCCGCGGCGGGGTGAGAGCAGTGGGCTTTAGAGACGAGAGTTTTCCGCAGGGCCCGTCCTTCTCGACCTGCGAGCGATGACCGCGACGTCGGCGAACGGCACGGGGATCGGGGCCTTGGGTTTGTGGACGGCGGCTTCGACGGCGTACACCCTCGGGTCGCGCATCACGTCCTCCGCGATCTCGGCCGCGAGCCCTTCGATCAGTTTGCGCGGCGGCCCGCCCACGATCTGCGCCGCCCGCACCGCCAGCGCGCCGTAATCAAGGGTGTCTTCGAGGTCGTCGCTCCGCGCGGCCTTGGCGAGGTCGCACCAGACCGTGAGATCGACCAGGAACTCTTGGTCCGCCTCGCGCTCCTCGTCGCCGTAGCCGTGGCGGGCCCAGACGGAGACGCCGCGCAATTCGATCCGATCAGCCATGATGGTGTGCTCCTTCGCCGGTGAACTCCGCGGCGGCACGCGCCGCCGCCCGATTCGGGCGTGGCGCGTGCACACGCACGCCCCACGCGCCGAGCGTCGCCGCCAGAGCGGTGACTGCTGTGGTCCCCGCCTCCCGCCAGACAAGCTCTGCCTGGTCGGCCTCGGCATGCCCAGAGGCAAGCGGGAGCCCCGAGCCAAGGAATCGCTTGCGGGACGCGCCGATGAGCACGGGGAAACCTGTCGCACGCAACTCGTGGACTCCTCGGATCAACGCCCAGTTCTCCTCGGTGTTCTTCCCGAACCCCAGCCCAGGGTCGAGGATGATCCGATCACGGGCCACCCCGGCGGCCAACGCCGCCCCGGCCCGCTCGGACAACTCTTGCGCCACGAGCGCCGCCGTGGTCCCGCCGGGGCGATAGCCGTGGTCGCGGGCCGGGGCTCCGGGCCAATGGCCGAGCACCAGCCACGCGCCGGCTTCCGCCGCGGCGGTCAGCAGCTCCGGGTCGCACAGTCCGCCAGCGACGTCGTTCACCATGCGCGCGCCCTGTGCCAGCGCCGCCCTGGCGACAGCCGCCGCGCAGGTGTCCACGCTGACGAACACCCCGGCCGCGGCCAAGCCGCGGACAGCGGGAAGAATCCGCTCCAGTTGCTCGCTCGGGTCGACCTGCGCGGCCCCAGGCCGAGTGGACTCCCCGCCGACATCGACGATGTCCGCGCCTTCGGCGACAAGGCGCAGTCCTGCGCGCACGGCCGCCTCGCCCGCCCCTCGCGGCGCGCTGGCCAGACCGTCGCCGGAGAACGAATCCGGCGTGCAGTTCAGGACGCCCATGATCGTGAGAGCGGGGGTCATGCGCGGAGGATGAAGCCCAAGGCTTCTGCCCGAGACGACGGATTGGTGCGGAGCAGTCCGCGGACCGCTGACGTCGTCACCCGCGCGGACTGCTGGCGGTCGGCGCGGACCTGCATGCACAGATGCTCGGCCTCCACCACGACAATGACGCCGCGCGGGCGCAGGTGCTCCATGAGCGCGTCGGCTACCTGCGAGGTCAATCGCTCTTGGATTTGCGGGCGGCGGGCATAGAGGTCGACGAGGCGGGAAAGCGCGGAGAATCCCACCACCGAGCCGCCGACGCCGGGGATGTAGCCGACATGCGCGTTCCCGTGGAACGACAGAAGGTGGTGCTCGCAGACCGACTGCACGCGGATGTCTTTGACCAGCACCAGTTCGTCATGGTCGGCGGCGAAGCTCTCCCCGAGCACGTCTTCGGGGTTCTGCTCCAACCCCGAGAACAACTCACGGTACAGCTTCGCGACCCGCGCGGGCGTTCTGGACAACCCTGGGCGGTCCGGGTCCTCGCCGACGGCGATGAGCAATTCTCGGACAGCCGCTTCTGCCCTGTTGTCGTCAAAAGCCGACTTGGTCTGCTCGAAGCTCTCCACGAAGACTCCGTGCGCTCAGCCCGCTTGATGCGGCTGGGCGGCGCGGGGGCCGGAAGCCAGGCTCGCAGAGGCTGGCGCGGGCACACGGGACGGGCTCGGCGCGTCCGGGGCGGGACCCTGATCTTGGCCGGCCGCGTGGGCAGGAACGTGCGGAGGAACCGGCGGCCACGGCTCGCCGCGTTCGACGGCGAGTTCCCTGGGCGTCTTCACGGGCGGGCGGTCGGACGGGGCGCGGTCCCCGAACACGTCGAAGGCGGTGATTTTCGGCCGTTTCTGCACGCCCGCAAGGATCTCTTCGAGCTCCTTTTGGTGCAGGGTCTCTTTTTCCAGCAGCTGTGTCGCCAAGGCGTCCAGCTGGTCGCGGTACTCCACCAACACGGCCCACGCCTCGGTGTGGGCGGCCTCGATGAGGTCGCGCACCTCCGCGTCGATCTCTTTGGCGACCTCGTGCGAATAATCGGAGCGCTGCCCCATGGCGCGGCCGAGGAACGGGTCCTCCTGCTCGTCGCCGTAGCGCACCGCGCCGAGCCTGGCGCTCATCCCGTACTCCATGACCATGGTGCGGGCGACCTTGGTGGCCCGGTCGATGTCGGAGGAGGCCCCGGTGGTCGGCTCGTGGAAGACCAGCTCCTCCGCGGCACGGCCGCCGAGGAGCATCACCAGCCGGGCGATCAGCTCGGAGCGGGTCGCGAGCCCCTTGTCGTCCTCGGGGACGGTCACCGCGTGCCCGCCGGTGCGCCCGCGCGCAAGAATCGTGACTTTGTACACCGGATCAAGGCCGGGCATCGCCCAACCGGCGAGGGTGTGGCCGCTCTCGTGGTAGGCGACGATCTTCTTCTCAAGCTCGCTGATGATGCGGCTCTTGCGGCGCGGCCCGCCGATCACCCTGTCCACGGACTCCTCCAAGGCGGCAGTGGTGATGAGCTGGCCGTTCTCCCGCGCGGTGAGCAAGGCCGCCTCGTTGAGCACGTTCGCGAGGTCTGCGCCGGACATGCCGACCGTCCGCTTGGCGAGCCCTTCGAGGTCCGCGTCAGGGGCGATGGGCTTGCCCTTCCCGTGGACCGCGAGGATGGCGCGACGGCCCGCGATGTCCGGGTTGCCCACCGGGATCTGACGGTCGAAGCGGCCGGGCCGCAGCAGGGCGGGGTCGAGGATGTCCGGCCGGTTCGTGGCAGCCATGACAATGACGCCTTGCCGCTCCGAGAAGCCGTCCATCTCGACGAGAAGCTGGTTGAGCGTCTGTTCACGCTCGTCGTGGCCGCCGCCGAAACCCGCGCCGCGCTGGCGGCCGACCGCGTCGATCTCGTCCACGAAAATGATGCATGGGCTGGCCTGCTTGGCCTGCTCGAAAAGATCCCGCACGCGAGAGGCGCCGACGCCGACGAACATCTCCACGAAATCCGAGCCGGAGATGGTGAAGAACGGAACGCCCGCTTCGCCGGCCACGGCCCGCGCAAGCAGGGTTTTGCCGGTGCCCGGCGGGCCGAACAGCAGCACGCCGCGCGGGATCTTCGCGCCGAGCGCCTGGTAGCGGGCAGGGTTTTGCAGGAAGTCTTTGATCTCGTAGAGCTCCTCGACCGCCTCGTCCGCGCCCGCCACATCGGCGAAAGTCACCTTGGGGACGTCTTTGGAGAGCTGCTTGGCGCGGGAGCGGCCGAACCCGAAGCCGCGCGGGGAGTTCTGCATCCGGGTGATCGCGAAATAGAACAGGACGCCGATGAGCAGGATCGGGCCGTACAGGACGAGCGCCTGCGAGAGGAAGCCGGGGTCGTTGTTGACGACGTTGTATTTGGCCGCCGAACCGTTGGCCTTGCGCAGCTGTTCGAGCTGTTCGAAGACTTTGTCCAGCGCCCCGCCCGGAATCGCGGCGTAGACGTCGGTCTTGCCGCCCGTGTCGCTGGACGCGTGCTTCAGTTTCAACCGCAGCCGCTGCTCGGAGTCCTCCAGCACAGCGGACTCGACGTTCGCCGGGTCGTCGAGCTGCTTCATCGCCACAGAGGTGTCAACCTGCTGGAAGCCTCGGGTGTCGTCGCTCACGTAGGAGAAGATCCGCCAGATCGCCAACGCTGCGGCCACGATCACGACGATGCGGATCAGTGCCGATCGGTTCATGTTCTCGTTCGGTCGCTCAGGACCTGTCCTCTCGTTTCGTCCACAGAAGTTCCAGTCTAGGTTACGCGAAGGCGCGGCCAAGCCGCGCCTTCGCGTAACCGAGCAGCCGCAGCGCGGGCCCGGCCGCCGAAATCCAGGGCAGGGCCAGGGCCCTGGGCCACGGCTTATCCGCGTCGGCGTAGGCTGTGGGCGATCATCCGCCGCCGCGCGGAGCGGGCGGACGGCTTCTGCGAATGGAGAGACACTATGGGCGTTGCGCGCACACCCGCCCTTGCGGCGCTCGCTTGCTTCCTCGCGTTCGGCGCGGCTCCCCTCGCTGGTTCCCCGCCCGCCGCCGCCGCGCCTCCGTGCCCGGCATTGGACGATGTCGAGGAGAAAATCGGCGACATGCAGTTCGACCTCGAGAACTTGCGGCTGGTCATGAACAACGCCTACGCGAGCATCGACGTCAAAAAGCACGACGAGGATTTCCGGCTCAAAACCATGATCAACGCCTTCGGCTACCTCGGCCGCGCGGTGGCGGCAGCGGGCGACCCGGGGCTGAGCCAGCAATTCGAGGCCGTCACCCCGGATTACGAGCACATGCGGGACGCGGTCGAGGGCCAATTCGTCGTGGTCCAAGACGACCACGACGACTTCTTCAGCGGCGTCCGCTACCAGAGCCCGAGGCTCGCCGGAACCGGGGCCGACCCAGACGCTTACGCAGCGATCGACGCGCTGGAGGGCGGCCTGCGCGATCTCAGCGCGGCCCTCGACCCCCTGCGCGAGCAGGGCGGTTGCCCCGCGCCGGGCGAGGGCGGGGCCGGGGCGGACGACGAGAGCGGCGCGCCGGACGAGGACGAGCCGCAATGCCGGTTCCACCCCGGCTCGAACCAATGCGACGCGACCGGGAGCATTCTGCACTAACGAGGCGCGGCAAGCAGGTCAAGGCGCATTTCGAGCTCTTGGTGCGACAGGCCGGGGGCGAACGTGGGGCGGGCTCGGCGGGTGTAGGAAAAACCAAGCTCCTCGTAGACGCGCCTCGCGACGTCGTTGTGCTCGGCGACTTCCAAGAAGACCGCGCGAAGCCCCTCCGCCCTCGCTTGGCCGATCACCGCCTGGGAGAGCAGGGCCCCAAGCCTGCGCCCCCGCGCCCTGGCCGCGACGAACACGCTGATCAACATGCCCGTGCTAGCGGGCAGTTGCTCTGTCAACGCAGTGCCCTTGTCCGCGCTCGCCGCAGCATGCCCCGTCGGAGTGGCCAGACCGGCGAGCCCGACGACGTCAGAACCCGTCCGCACGTAGAAGTAGCGGTTCTTCCCCATGATCTCGCGCCAGAAGGACTCCGGCTGGTCCACCATGTCCTCGAGCTTCGTCGAGTACATGTCCGGGGCTGTGCGCAAGGCTTCGAGCCGGATCGCGCGGTGGCGCTCCCAATCGTCTTGGCAGAGCCGGAAAAGAGTGACGCTGGTTACTTCTTCCTCGCCTGGATCAGGAGCCATTTGGGCACTTTCTCCGCATGGTCCAAGTCCACCGCCTTCTCCACACGCATCAACACCACGGGGCAACGCAGGCATCGTGGCTGGCTCTTGCAACATTTCTTCTTCGGTTGCAAGCTGGCGAACTTCTTCGCTTTCACGCAGATCAGCCTACCCTTCTTCCGGAGGGGCGACGACCAGCGCGCGGCGTCGGGGCCGGTAGATTCGCCAAGGACAGAACTTCCTGACACAATCTCCATCCGTGACCCACACGGAATTCCGCAATATCGCCATTGTCGCCCACGTCGACCACGGCAAGACCACACTCGTGGACGCCATGCTCCGGCAATCGGGCGCTCTCGCCGAACGAGGCGAGGCGACGGACCGGGTGATGGACTCCGGCGACCTCGAACGCGAGAAAGGCATCACCATTCTCGCCAAGAACACCGCTGTGCACCGGCACAACAAGGACGGCTCGGTCACGGTGATCAACGTGATCGACACCCCCGGCCACGCAGACTTCGGCGGCGAGGTGGAGCGCGGCCTCTCCATGGTGGACGCAGTGGTCCTTTTGGTGGACGCGAGCGAGGGCCCGCTGCCGCAGACCCGATTCGTGCTGCGCAAGGCGCTCGAATCCTCCCTGCCGGTGATCCTCGTGGTGAACAAGACCGACCGGCCGGACGCGCGCATCGACGAGGTGGTCGAGCACACGCACGACCTCATCCTCGACATCGCCTCCGAGCTTCCCCCGGAAGCGGCCAAAGCCGCGGAGCACGCCCTGGACTTGCCCATCCTGTTCGCGTCGGGCCGCGCTGGGGTGGCCTCCAAAACCCAGCCCGCGGACGGCACGGTGCCCGAGGGCGACAACCTCGACCCGCTCTTCGACGAGCTGCTGGAAGTCGTGCCCCCGCCCTCGGGCGATCGGAACGCGCCGTTCCAGGCGCTGGTCACGAACCTCGACGCTTCGCCCTTCCTCGGCCGCCTGGCCCTGCTGCGCATTCACAACGGCCAACTGCGCAAAGGCCAGACCGTCGCGTGGATGCGCGAGGTGAACGGCGAGCCGCAGGTCTCGAACGTGCGGATCTCCGAGCTGCTCGTCACCACCGGCGTGGAGCGCAGCCCCACCGACCTCGCGGTCGCGGGCGACATCGTGGCGGTCGCCGGGATCCCCGAGATCATGATCGGCGACACCCTCGCCGACGCAGAGCACCCGGTGGCGCTGCCCCGCATCGCCGTGGACGAGCCCGCGATCTCCGTGACCATCGGCACGAACTCCTCCCCCCTCGCGGGCCGAGTCTCCGGGCACAAACTGACCGCCCGGATGGTGCGGGCGCGCTTGGACCAGGAGCTCATCGGCAACGTGTCGATCAAGGTCATCGACATCGGCCGCCCCGACGCCTGGGAGGTCCAGGGCAGGGGCGAGCTGGCGCTCGCGATCCTCGTCGAGCAGATGCGCCGGGAGGGCTTCGAGCTGACAGTCGGCAAACCGCAGGTGGTGACCAGGATTGTCGACGGCAAAGTGCATGAGCCGTACGAGCGGCTGACCGTCGACGCCCCGTCGGAGTTCATCGGCGCGATCACCCAGCTGCTCGCGGACCGCAAAGGGTCGTTGGACGACATGGCGAGCCACGGAGCCGACTCGACGCGGATGACTTTCCGCGTGCCCTCGCGCGGGCTCATCGGCTTCCGGACGGAATTCCTCACCACGACCAGGGGCACCGGCATCGCGAACGCGGAGTTCGAAGCCTACGGCCCATGGGCGGGCGAGATCCGGGGCCGCCACACCGGCTCGCTCATCTCGGACCGCGCTGGCGCGGTGACCGCGTACGCGCTCATCAACCTCGCCGACCGGGGCACGTTCTTCGTCTCGCCGGGCGATCTGACCTACGAGGGCATGGTCGTCGGCCTCAACCCTCGCGCCGAGGACCTGGACGTCAACATCACCAGGGAGAAGAAACTCACCAACATGCGCGCTTCGACCTCGGACGCGACGGAAACCCTCGTCAAGCCGATGGAGATCGACTTGGAGATCGCGATGGAACTCTGCGCGAACGACGAGTGCGTCGAGGTCACCCCCGAAATCATCCGAATCCGCAAAGCGGAACTCCTCGCGAGCGACCGCGCGAAGTCGCGCAGCCGCGCGAAGGCCGCCAACAACAACTGACCATGGCCATCCCTGTCTTCGCCGACGTCGACACCGGGATCGACGACGTGTGGGCGCTGCTGACCCTGCTGTCGCACCCTGAGGCGGACCTCGTCGCCGTCGCGTGCACAGCGGGGAACGTCCATGTGGACCAGGTGTGCGCCAACACGCTCGCCGTGCTCGAACTCGCCGGGCGGGCGGATATCCCGGTGTCCCAAGGCAGGCAGGCCCCCCTGCGCCTCGCCCCCGGCGAGCGGTTCGACATCGCCGACGACACCCACGGCGGCTGCGGGCTGGGCTACGCGGCCGTGGACGAGGCACAAGCCTGGACCACCCCTTACGACGCCGCCGAGGCATGGGCGCGGGCGGCGCGGTCCAAACCGGGCGAGCTCGTCGGCCTGGTCACCGGCCCGCTCACCAACCTCGCCCTTGCCTTGCGGGCCGAACCGGAGCTGCCGCGGCTGCTGCGCCGACTGGTCGTCATGGGCGGGTCGTTCGACTACCCCGGCAACACCACCCCGGTCGCAGAGTGGAACATCTCTGTGGACCCAGAGGCCGCGAAAGAGGTCTTCGACGCGTGGTCCGATGCGGTCGAGCACACACCGGGCCCGCCTATCGCATTGCCGTTGATCTGCGGGTTGAACCTCACCGAGCGAATCATCTTGACCCCCGAGCTGCTCGGCAAACTCGGCGAACTGGTCGAAGGAGCACCCCGTCCGGCGCTGTCGCAGAACGACCCGCGCGGAAAACGCTCGAACGCGCACAACCCGCTCCTGCGCCTTCTGGAAGACGCCACTCGGTTCTACTTCGAGTTCCACCACGACCAGGGCGACGGGTACATCGCGCACATGCACGACCCGTTCGCCGCAGAGGCCGCCATCGACCCGGAAATCGTGTTGAGCGCGCCAGCGGCTGTGGACGTCGAGCTGTTGGGGCTGATTACCCGAGGCATGACGGTGGCGGACTGGTCTGGGAAGTGGCGGCGCGAGCCGAATGCGGCAATCGCGGTCGCGACCGACACTGGCGGCTTCTTCGACAGGGTGATCCCCCGACTGGCGGCCTTCCTCAGACAACGGGGCTGAGACGCCGCGGCGTTGTCCAGGCTGGGCTTCGCGCCTCGGCCCGGCTACTCCTTGTCAGCCTTCTCCTTTTCTTTGGCCTTCACCCACTGCGCGACCAGCTCGACCACGAGCTGCGGGCGCCCGATCCACCCCGCGTGGCCGAGCCGCTTTTGGATATGCTCCTGGGTGGGCTTGGCGCCCGTGAAGAGCCGCAGGAAGTCCTGCAACACCTTGGGGGGCACATACGGGTCGGCCTCCAAGGTGGCCCCGAGGACAGGGATGTCGATCTCGCTCAGCGCCTCTTGCGCGTCGAACTCAATGCGGGCGGGCTGGAATTTGCCCGTGAGGATGACCAGGCCGCTGTCCCACAGCATGCCTCGGGGCTGGCGCCCGTAGCCGCCGTCGAATTTGGCGAACACCGCCGGGTAGACCCGGAAGAGCTGCGCTCCGAGGTTCATCCCGACGACGCCGAGGGAGACCAGGGCCGCAGTGAGCGGGCTGGCGTGGTTGCGCCGGTGCGAAATACCCGTGGCCAGCAGGATGAGGCCGTCGACCTCGCCGGGGTGCTGGGACACATACAGGCTGGCGAGGTGACCGCCCAGGCTGTGGGCGAACACATAGACCGGGGCTTCGGGGAACAGCTCGTGGACATCGGCCACGATGAGCGGGAGGTCGTCCTGGAAGTGGCGCTTCCAGCCCCAGTTGAGGAACGGATTCGGCCTCGGCCTGCTCGCCCCCTGCCCCCGAAGGTCGAACGTGACGACCTGGACCCCTTCCTGGAGGACGCGCGCGGCGAATTTGTCGAGCGCGGCCGCCGGGGTGCCGTAGCCGGGCACCACGAGGAGCACGGGGGCAGCCGGGTTGTCCTCGGACGCGAAGACCCTCATGTAGGTGTACGCCTCGTGGGTGAGGTCGATGCGACGCACGCGCATGCTGCTCTGTCCTCTCTATCTTCCGTCCAGCCCTGGGGTCACTTGGAGAACTTCCAGTGACAGGTCACTTCATTGCCGTACCCCGCGGCGGTTTTGTTGTCCAACAGGTCGTTGTCCAAGCTCATCGAACAGGTCGGCCCGGCGAGATTGCCGTTGCTCTTCTGCGGGACTTTCACGGTGAGGACGACTTCGACCAGCGAGCCCTCAAGGTCCACCGCCGTCCCTTGCGTCGGCGGCTCCCACGGCAGGGAGACGGTGCGGGCGAAGGTTTGGGTCTGCGGCTGGGATTTGTTCGCGAGATGGCGGACCACGGTGTAGGTGATGTCCGCGGTCTCCGCGTTGTTCGCGGCGCCTTGCTCCGCGTACGCGTGCGCGCGCAGATAGACGACTTGTCCGAGTTTTCCGGTGGACCGAAGCTCGTCGAGGGAGTCTTTCGCGAACCACGCGAGCACGGCGGCCCCGACGGCCAAACCGAGGACGAACACGGTCGCGACCGCGACCCATGGCCAGATTTTGCGCCGACCTGCGTTCTCGGCGGCGCGCAGCGCGGCAAGATCGGTGTGCGGCACCGCCCAAGGGTCGTCTTCTGCCATCGGCCCCGTCCTCCTGTCTCTCGACCACTGTCAGCAACAAGGTTTTCTACTCGCATGAAGGATACAGCGGGCCTCGCGACATGGCGGCGAGCCCCTGCGCGCGGACGAGGGCAAGCAGGGCGGAGAGCCCCGCCGGATCGATTTTGCGGCAGGAAAGTGACCCGCATTACTTTTGCTAGCAACATTAGCTCGGAAACACTGACGGGGGCCACCTCTAGCGCTTGCGTCCTAGGTCACACCGGGCATACAATCGGTAGAGTTCTGTACACCGGCACAGGTTTTGTCAAGATGGAGACGCCAATGACCAGCACGCTCGAACCGCACGTCAACACGGGCGCAGCCCGCGCCGCGCAAGCTATCGGGACCACGCTCTCCACCGGAGCCTCGCAGACCCGCGCCAAGCGGATCGGCGACCGCGAGAAAACCGCCGCGCGCCTGCTGCGCTCGTCGGTGGAGCGCAGCTACGACGCCGAAGTGGACATCGACTGGGACGAGCCGTGGCTCCCTGGGAAGCTTTTCTACCCGGAGCACCGGCTCACGCTCTACGGCACGAGGATCTGGGACCAGCTGTCCCCCGAGCAGCGCGTCGAACTCGGCAAACACGAAATGGTCCGCGTGTTCGCCTTCGGCATCCTCGTCGAAGGGGTGCTGAGCGTCATGCTGTACCGCAACATCGCGGCCGGCAACCTCGTGGACGACAGCACGCGCTACATGCTCACCGAAATCGGCGACGAGACCCGCCACTCGATCATGTTCTCCCGCGCCGTGAACAAGATCGGGGTCGAGCCCGCCCTGTTCCCCCCCAGGATCACTAAAATGATCATGGGCATCGTCAGCAACATGCCCCTCGGCGCATGGTCCTACGGATGGACGTTGCTCTTCGAAGAAGTCCTCGACCGGCTGCAGCGGGAAGCCGTTGCCGACGACACCGTCCAGCCGCACCTGCGCCAGCTCTTCAAGATCCACGTCCTGGAAGAGGCCCGGCACATCACCTTCGCCCGCGAAGAACTCGTCCGCAGCTACCAGGCCGCGGGCCGAGTCCGGAAAGGTTTGGACCGGCTGCTCGTCGCGGGCGCGACCGCGCTTGTGGCTCCGCTCACCTTCTGGCCCGCGTTGTACCGGCGCGCATTCGGCATCTCCGCGTTCCGCGGGTTCCTCGCCGTGCAGCTCAGCGAGAACTACCGGGCGAACGCGCAGTTCATCTGCGAGCCGATGATCCGGTTCTTCCACGAGGCGGGCATGATCGACGGCTGGTTCACCAAGCGGATCTGGAAACTCAGCCGCGCGCTGCCCGACGACGTCCACGAAGACGTCTTCGGCGAGCCCCGCAAGGAAAGCACGCCCTCGCTCTTCGGCCGAATCCTGCGCAGGCTCGTGGGGGCCTGATGACAGCGGCTCCCGCAGCAGACCGGTCCCAACTCGGCGCGCATGTGCGCCAGCTGACGATCGCGGAAGTCGTGCAGGAGACCAAGGACGCCGTCTCCATCGCGTTCCGGATTCCCGACGACATGGTGGAGGCGTTCAAATATTGGCCCGGCCAGTATTTGACCCTGCGCATCCCGAGCGAGCGCACGGGCTCGGTGGCCCGGTGTTACTCGATCTGCAGCTCGCCGCACCTGGACGACGACGAGATCCTCGTGACCGTGAAACGGACCCCGGAGGGCTACGCGTCGAACTGGCTGTGCGACAACGCCGCGCCGGGCATGTCGATCCCTGTGCTGCCGCCCTCGGGCACGTTCTACCCGAGGTCTTTCGGCCACGACTTGCTGATGTTCGCGGCGGGCAGCGGGATCACCCCGATCATCTCGATCATCAAATCGGCGCTGGCGGCAGGAACGGCGCGCGTCGCCCTGTTCTACGCCAACCGCGACCCGGAGTCGGTCATCTTCGCCAAACAGCTCGCGGTGTACGCCGAGGAGTTCCCCGACCGATTCGTGGTGCAGCACTGGCTCGAATCCGAACAAGGACGGCCGAGCGCGGAGGCGCTGGCCGCGTTCACGGGCGGCAGGCAGCACAGCCGAGTCTTCATGTGCGGACCGGCCCCGTTCATGGACGCGGTGGCCGCAGCCGCGACCGGTGCCGGCGTGGAGCCCGCGCAGCTGCACCGCGAGGCTTATTTCTCCCTGGACACCGACCCGTTCGCGCCGGTCGAGGTCAGAAACACGTCGGAGCTGCCGCCAGCACGGGTGACAGTCCAGCTGGACGACGGCGAGCACGTCCTCGCCTGGGACCGGGAGACGCCGCTCTTGAACCATCTGCTCGAACAAGGGCTGGACGTCCCGTACTCGTGCCGCCAAGGCGAATGCAGCTCCTGTGTGTGCAGCATCTTGGACGGCGAAGTGCGCCTCTTGCGCAACGAGACCCTCGTGGACGAGGACATCCGGCTCGGGCTCACCTTGGCCTGCCAGGCCGTGCCTGAGACCGACGAGGTCATCATCGCCTTCGACCAGTGATCTGGCCACACGACTCCTGAACAGAAAACGAAGGACGCACAGCATGATCGACGCGCACGCCGAACACGACTACGAAGGCCCTGTCCAGGTGGAGGTGGACGGCCACACGTTCACCGCACAAGCCGTCCTGCGCGGGCACCAGCAGCCGCTCGACGGGCGGTTCCGCTGGTACGGGCGCATCAAGGCGGACGCTGCGCTCAAGGAGATCGTCGGCGAGCGCGCGAACGGCAGCGTGACCACCGAACACGGCACCGCCAAAGGCGTCCTGGACGATTTGGACTTCTGGGACCGCTACCGAGTGGTGGGCCGTAGCCGCCCGCCGTTCCATGTGCCGAGCTCCATCGAGGAGGCCGAAGCCGAAGCGGCGGAGCACGAGGCGCAGCTCCTCGCGTCGCAGAGCCAAGGCACCGCCCAGTAGCCGATCAGACCAAAGAGCCGATCAAGAACCGTCGGCGGCTTCGGCGCACACGACGACGCCTCTCGCAGGGCTTTATTCGCCGCGGAGCAGGTCAGCGGCCCTGCCCACGATGAGCGGGTCGGGCGCGCCGACGATCTCGTGGTCTTTGTTCTCGTATTCGAACTTGCTGAGGACGTGGCGCATCGCGCCCAACCGAGCCCGCTTCTTGTCGTTGCTCTTCACGACGATCCACGGGGCTGCCGCCAAGTCGGTGAACCGGAAGACTTCCTCTTTCGCCGCGGTGTAGGCGTCCCATTTGTCGAGGGAGGCGAGATCCATCGGCGAAAGCTTCCACTGCCGCACCGGGTCCACCTGGCGAATCGCGAAACGGGTGCGCTGCTCCAGCCGGGAGACCGAGAACCAGAACTTGGTGAGGCTGATGCCGTCTTCGGCGAGCATCTGCTCGAACATCGGGGCCTGCCGCAGGAATTCGGCGTGCTGGACGGGGGTGCAGAAGCCCATGACGCGCTCCACACCGCCCCGGTTGTACCACGACCGGTCGAAGAACACCATTTCCCCGGCGGCCGGCAGGTGCTGCGCGTAGCGCTGGAAATACCACTGCGTCAACTCGCGCTCGGTGGGCTTCTCCAACGCGACCACACGGGCTCCACGAGGGTTCAGATGCTCCATGAAGCGCTTGATGGTGCCGCCCTTGCCCGCCGCGTCGCGGCCCTCGAAAAGGATGACATGCCGCTGGCCGGTCTTCTTGGACCACTGTTGCAGCTTCAGAAGCTCGATTTGCAGAAGGCGTTTCTCCTGCTCGTACTGATGGCGGCTGAGCCGTTCCTCGTACGGGTAGCCCTCGCGCCAGGTGTCGACCGCCGTGCCGCCGGGCGCGAGGAGCAGTGGATCGTCGTCGTCATCGTCCAGAACGGTGAAACCGCTCGTGTCGGCGAGGTCGACATGCGGATGAGGTTCGGCGGCGCTGGCTTGAGACACAGGGGGAATCTATCCTCAACTGGCGGCTTCGGGGTGAACGGGCGATGAACGCCCGGTTCGCCGCGCAAGAGCGGTTTCGCCGAGGGGAGCCCTGTGGCGCAGAACCGCGCGGCGCACAACCCTGAAAAGGGCAGAACCCCCCAGCGGAAAAGCTGGGGGGGTTCTGCGTCAGCAGGCGGGGCCGCTCAGAAGCCCATGTCGCCCATGCCGCCGGTCGGGTCGCCAGCAGGGGCGGCGGCCTTCTCCGGCTTGTCGGCGACGACAGCCTCCGTGGTGAGGAAGAGGCCCGCGATCGAAGCCGCGTTCTGCAACGCGGAACGGGTCACTTTCACCGGGTCGTTGATGCCAGCGGCGAGCAGGTCCTCGTACTCGCCGGTGGCGGCGTTCAGGCCGCTGCCAGCGGGGAGGTTGCGCACCTTGTCGACGACGACGCCCGGCTCAAGCCCGGCGTTGAAGGCGATCTGCTTGAGCGGAGCCTCGAGCGCGACGCGCACGATGTTCGCGCCGGTCGCCTCGTCGCCCGAGAGGCCCAAGCTGTCGAGCGCAGGGGCGGCCTGGAGCAGAGCGGAGCCGCCACCGGCGACGATGCCCTCCTCGACGGCGGCCTTCGCGTTGCGAACGGCGTCCTCGATGCGGTGCTTGCGCTCCTTGAGCTCCACCTCGGTCGCAGCGCCGGCCTTGATGATGGCGACGCCGCCGGCGAGCTTGGCAAGACGCTCCTGCAGCTTCTCGCGGTCGTAGTCGGAGTCGGTGTTCTCGATCTCCGTCTTGATCTGCGCGACACGGCCCGCGATGGCGGAGGAGTCGCCGGCGCCCTCGACGATCGTGGTCTCGTCCTTGGTCACGATGACCTGGCGAGCACGGCCGAGCAGCTCAAGGCCGGCGGACTCCAGCGAGAGGCCGACCTCTTCGGAGATGACCTCGCCGCCGGTGAGGATGGCGATGTCGGCCAGCTGCGCCTTGCGGCGGTCGCCGAAGCCGGGGGCCTTGATGGCGACGGACTTGAAGGTGCCGCGGATCTTGTTCACGACGAGGGTGGACAGGGCTTCGCCCTCGACGTCCTCGGCGATGATGACGAGCGGCTTGCCCGCCTGGATGACCTTCTCCAACAGGGGCAGCAGGTCCTTGACGGTCGAGATCTTCGAGGAGACGAGCAGGATGTACGGGTCCTCGAGAACCGCTTCCTGGCGCTCCGGGTCGGTCACGAAGTAACCGGAGATGTAGCCCTTGTCGAAGCGCAGGCCCTCGGTGAGCTCGAGCTGCAGGCCGAAGGTGTTGGACTCCTCCACGGTGATGACGCCGTTGTTGCCGACCTTGTCGTGCGCCTCGGCGATGAGCTCGCCGATGGCCGGGTCGCCAGCGGAGATGCCGGCGGTCGCGGCGATCTGCTCCTTGGTGTCCACCTTGACGGCGGAGGAAAGAAGCTTCTCCGTGACCGCTTCGACGGCTTTCTCGATGCCGCGCTTGAGGCCGAGCGGGTTCGCGCCAGCAGCGACGTTGCGCAGGCCTTCCTTCACGAGCGCCTGGGCGAGCACGGTGGCGGTGGTGGTGCCGTCGCCAGCGACGTCGTCCGTCTTCTTGGCGACTTCCTTGACCAGCTCGGCGCCGATCTTCTCATAGGGGTCCTCGAGCTCGATCTCCTTGGCGATGGAAACGCCGTCGTTGGTGATCGTGGGGGCGCCCCACTTCTTTTCGAGCACGACGTTGCGGCCCTTGGGGCCCAGGGTTACCTTGACAGCGTCGGCGAGGGCGTTCAGGCCCCGCTCGAGGCCGCGGCGGGCCTCTTCGTCGAACGCAATGATCTTGGCCATAGCGTGGTGATCCTCCATAGTCGGGGGTGACACGTTCTTCAGCGGCCGGCAGAGCGCCCGCGACGGACGGCCAGCCGTGTCATGTGCTGGCCTCGCCATCCCGGCCTAGCACTCACAGTTCGCGAGTGCCAATTGCCACGTTAGCACTCGGGCAGCGCGAGTGCAAGGAACAGTCCGGCGGCCAGCGCCTGGCCGCGAAGTACGCTCTTCCCATGCGTTTGTTTCGGCGGGCTTCGGGGTTGCTTTCGCTGCCGCTCACCGCCGCGGTCGCCGTCTGGGCCATCACAAGCGGCTGGTCGGCAGAATTTTTCATATCGTTTTTCCTGACAGCCGTCCTGCCGAGCACTGTCCTGTGCATCACCCGGTACCGCCGAGAGCGGGAGTTGACCGCGGGCATGTCCTGGGCGCAGGCTGTGAGTTTGCTCGGGCTTTTCGTCTTCGGCCTGACCGCGGTCGAAAACGGCGGCGAATCGCGGCGCGGCGAATGGCCCGGTTCGCATTCCCGATGGACCCGCCTGACGGGCTGGAGCCCGGACAGCGCGAGCGCCAGCGAGTCGGTCGCGCGCCTCGCCCTCGGGGTCGCGCTCCTCGCTTGGCTCGCGCTGTTCGTCCTCCTCATCCTCGACCTGCGGCGACACCTGGTCACCGGCTGGAACACACGACCCGACCCGTTCCCCTCGGGGCCGGCAAACCGCCGTCGCGACCTGCGCGCGAAGAGCTCCGCGGGCCAGAGGGCGCAGATCCCGAACCGGTCACGCCGCAATGACGAACCCGGCGCGAGGGGTTGACGCTCCCGCCTGGGACGCTCGACTATAAAGACGTGACCGCCCATTCCTCGCAGGCGCGGGGCGCCTCTGCGCCGCGTCCGCGCCTGCTCACGCGGGCCCTGCTCGCCCTCGCGGGCACGGTGGCGGCCGTTCCGCTCGCCGCGGCCGCCGACAGCGCGCCGAGCCTGGCGGGATCCCCGCCGTGGTTCGCGAACCAGGTGGGCGGCGCGCAACAAGTCGTCGCCGTGGCCGGGGACCAGACCGGCCACGCCAACGTGGAGGTGTGGGGCAAATACAACGGGCAATGGTGGAGCATGACCGGCCCGCTCAGCGGCCACATCGGCTCCGCGGGCGTCGCCGATGTGGCGAGCGAGGACGTTCCGGCCACGCCGACCGGCGTGTTCTCGCTGCCGTGGGCGTTCGGGACCGAACCCGCCCCCGCGACCGCCCTGCCGTACCACCGCACCGGCCCCAACGACTGGTGGGTCGCCGACGTGAACAGCCCGCTCTACAACCAATTCCAGACCTGCGCGCCCGGCTCCTGCCCGTTCAACGAGTCCAAGAGCGAACGCCTGGACGTGCCCGCCTACGCGCTCGCCGTGGTCATCGGCGTGAACCCGCAACACGTCCCCGGCGCGGGCAGCGCCTATTTCCTGCATTTGGACGGGGACGGGCCGACAGCGGGCTGCGTCGCCATCAGCGAGGCGGACCTGCGCAGCCTCATCACCTGGCTGCGGCCGGGGGCGGTCATGGCCGTCCAAGGATCCTGACCAAGAACCGCCTTCCCGACCATGCGCCGCGTGGTGGGACATCGCGACTTGGTCTCGCCCATATGACAAACGCGCCGCGACGGCTTGACGCGCCGAGCGGGAAGTTTGACGATACCCATGTGACTTTTGGGACTTCTGCGACTTTTGGGAAGCGTGCGCTCGCTGTGGCGCCTGCGGTCCGCCGCGCGCTCGTCAGCATCGCAAGCGCCATCGCTCCCCTCGCGCTCGCCGCCTCGGCAACTGCCGCGCCCACCATGGCGGCGGCCCCGCCGTGGTTCGCAGGCCAGGTGGGCGGCGCACAACAAGTCGTCGCGGTGCTCGGGGACCAGACCGGCCACGCCAACGTGGAAGTGTGGGGCAAATACAACGGGCAATGGTGGAGCATGACCGGCCCGCTCCCCGGCCATGTCGGCTCCGCGGGCGTCACCGACCACGCGAGGGACGGCTACCCCGCCACCCCCGCCGGAGTCTTCACCCTGCCGTGGGCGTTCGGCACCGACCCCGCCCCCGCGACCGCCCTGCCGTACCACCGCACCGGCCCCAACGACTGGTGGGTGGGGGATGTGAAAAGCCCGCTCTACAACAGCTTCTCGCAATGCGCCCCCGGCTCCTGCCCGTTCAGCGAGAAGGAAAGCGAGCAGCTCGCGATCCCGCAGTACGCGCTCGCCGTCGTCATGGGCGTGAACCCGCAGCGAACCCCCGGCGCGGGCGGCGCGTTCTTCCTCCACGTCCAAGACGGCGGCCCGACAGCGGGCTGCGTGTCGATCGACAAGGAGGCGCTGCGCAGTCTCATCACCTGGCTCAAACCAGGAGCCGTCATCGCGATCCGGCGCGCGTGAATGGGCGAACCGGCCGAGAACAAGCGGGCCGCCGCGCATAATGAACGAGTGATACGGCCTCTTCTCGCCGCGTTGGCGCTCGCGTTCTGCGGCGCGCTCGCGCCCCAAGCCGCAGCGGCTCCGTCGGCTCCGGCTTCTGCCCCCTGGTTCGCGAGCTGGGTCGGCGCGGCGACGCAAGTGGTCGCGGTCACCGCAGACGGCGACTCAGCGCAAGCAGTGGTGGGAGCCTGGGAGAAAACCGGCGGGACATGGGCGAACACCACCGGGGACGTGCCTGGCTGGATCGGAGCGGCCGGGTTGATCCGCAAAGCCGAGGACGACATCCCCGCCACCCCGGTCGGGGTGTTCTCGCTGCCCGCCGCGTTCGGCACCGACCCCGCCCCGCCGACCGGGCTGCCCTACCGGCAGACCGGCCCGAACGACTGGTGGGTGGGCGATGTGAAAAGCCCGCTCTACAACAGCTTCGCCACGTGCAAACCCGGCACCTGCCCGTTCAACGAGAGCGCCAGCGAGCAGCTGGACGACGACTCCTACTCCCTCGCCGTGGTCATGGGCGTGAACCCCGGACGAATCCCCGGCGCGGGCAACGCGTATTTCCTGCACGTCGCCGCAGACGCGCCCACGGAAGGCTGCGTCTCGATGGAGAAACCCGCCTTGAGCGAGATCATCGCCTGGTTGCGACCAGGCGCGGTCATCGCGATCCGCCAAGCATAGGAAAATCTGCGGGCACGCGCTGATCCTCGGCCAAAACGCCGGACGGGGCCGAACCGCCGACCGGGGCCAGGAGCGCCACACGGCAGAAATGGATCGGCCCCCGGCACAGCGCCGTGCTGGGGGCCGATCCATTTCTGGTCTCGGGGAACGCCTACGAGGCGTGAGGGAGGTGCTGGTGGTCGATCGCAGACAGGATGTCGTCCGAGCTGTCCTGGTACTCGTCGCACAGACCGGTCGCAAGAAGCTGCGTCAGCTCGAATTCCTCGAGCTCCTCCGCACTGCAACCGCTCAGGTCCAGATGTTGGATCTTCAGTTGACGGCTCATCTTCCTGACTCCTTCCTGTCGCCGATCCGATATGTCTTTATCTCTCGACAAGAGCAACTGTACTGCCCCGGGACCAGGAACGAAGTGACCTTTACCATACCCTCAGAAAGTCCTCACCAATTCTTATGTGGAAGGCTTGCGGCATGCGATCCGTCGAAGAGCACCAGCGCCGCGTCGCCGAGCTGATCCGTGCGCCAAAGCCCGTGCGACTGCCGCTCGGCCAAGCCCTCGGACGCGTCCTCGCGGAGGACATAACCGCCCAAATACCCCTTCCGAGCTTTGATAACTCCGCAATGGACGGATATGCGGCCCGCGCCGAAGACCTCGCCGGCGCCAGCGAGCAACACCCCGTCGTCCTCCCCGTCGCCGCCGATATCCCCGCGGGCAGCCCCGCGACGTTCGCGCTCGCTCCTCAGAGTGTCCACAGAATCATGACGGGCGCGTGCCTGCCGCCGGGCGCGGACGCGATCCTGCCCTTCGAATCCACCGACCGAGGAGCCGAGTTCGTGCGCGCCCACGCGCCAGCCAAGCCCGGCGCCCACATCCGCCGCGCGGGGGAAGACCTCCGCCGGGGCGAGCGCGCGCTCGCGGCCGGGGCACGGCTGCGAGCGCCGCAGATCGGCCTCATCGCCGCGCTCGGCTTCGCCGAAGTCGCCGTCTTCGCGCCCCTGCAGGTGCTCGTCCTCTCCACCGGATCTGAGCTCACCGCCCCGGGGCAACCGCTTGAGCGGGGAAGGATCTACGAGTCCAACAGCCCCATGCTCGCCGCCGCCGTCGAGGAGACCGGCGCTGTCGCGCACCGACTGCGCTTCGTCCCAGACAGTGTGGCGGCCTTCCACGCCCGGATCGGCCAAGCGCTCGCCGAACTCGGCGAAGTGGACCTGATCCTCACCTCGGGCGGCGTGTCCGCGGGGGAATACGAAGTGGTCAAACAGGCCTTCGCCGAAGGCCAAACCGAGTTCGGCCAGGTCGAGTTCGTCTCTGTCGCCATGCAACCGGGCAAACCACAAGGCTGCGGCGTGTACTCCCCGGCTCGCCGAGCGCACGCGGAAAGCGCCCCGCCGACGGCGGGCGCCGCCACAGCGCTGGTCGCCCTGCCAGGGAACCCGGTCTCGGCCCAGGTCTCCTTCGAGGTGTTCCTGCGCGAACCGCTCGCCGCGGCCATGGGCCATCCCCGCCCGAGGCGCCAGGTGCTGCGGCTCCCGCTCGCCGAACCAGTGCCGCGCTCCCCCGCGGGCAAACGGCAATTCCTTCGCGGGGTGCTGGCGCAGGACCGCAGCAGCGTCTCGCCGTTCGGGCCACCAGGTTCGCATTTCTTGCGGTCGATGGCGCTGTCCGACTGCCTCGTGGACATCCCCGCCGGGACCACCTCGCTGCCCGAGGGCGCCGAGGTCGACGTTTGGGATTTGGGCTAATCGCGCGCTGCGGGACTAGACTGTTCCATCATGGCACTCCCCCCTCGCCGACAAGGCGCAACCGGGCCGTCCGCCGAGTTAGAACGCTTTCTCGACCTGATAAAGGCAACACTGCCGCCGCCGCACCCCGCTGGCTACCCGTTCATCTTCGCCGGTCTGGGGGCCGCCGCGCTTTCCGCCGCCGCCCCAGGACGGGCGGGGGCGGCGCTGCGGCGCGGGGGCCTCGCCGCGGCCGCCGCGTGCGCGGTGTTCTTCCGCAACCCGCGCCGCGCCGCGCCGGACGACCCGTCGCTCGTCGTCGCGCCGGCGGACGGGCGCGTCAGCCTCGTGGACACGGCCGCGCCGCCCGGCGAACTCGGTTTCGGCGACGAGCCTCGGACACGGGTGAGCATTTTCCTCTCTGTTTTCGACGTGCATGTGCAGCACGCGCCAGTGGCGGGGCAGGTGCTCGCCGCCACGCACCGCGCGGGCGCGTTCGTCTCCGCCGAGCGGCCCGAAGCTTCCGAGCGCAACGAACGCCAGAGCCTCGTGATCGAGGAGGCTCTGACCCGCAAGCCTGTGGTCGTGGTGCAAATCGCCGGACTTCTGGCACGGCGCATCGTCTGCGACGCGACAGCGGGAAGCAGCCTGCGCCGGGGCGAGGTGTACGGCCTCATCCGGTTCGGCTCCCGCGTGGACGTGTACCTGCCAGCGGGGACGAAGCCCTTGGTGAAGGTCGGGCAACGCGCGGTCGCCGGCGAGACGGCGTTGGCAGCGTTGGCATGATCTCGGCAGCCCCGCGCCCCTTGCGCCCCGGTGTTCGCCTGCTGCCCAGCGTCATGACGGTCTCGGCGATCTGTCTCGGCCTGTCCGCCGCGAAATTCGCGATGGACCATCGGACAGAAGTGGCGCTGACGCTGATCGCCGCCGCCGCCGTGCTCGACGGATTGGACGGTCGGGTCGCGCGGCTGCTCGACGCCACCAGCAAGATGGGCGCGGAGCTGGACTCGCTCGCCGACGCCCTGAACTTCGGGGTCTCCCCCGCGCTCGTCATCTACATCGCCTTGCTCAAAGACGGCGCCGCGGCGCGCTGGAACTCCGCTGTCGGCTGGATCGCGGTGCTGCTGTTCGTGGTGTGCGCTGTGCTGCGCCTGGCTCGGTTCAACACCTTGACCGACAACGACGACGCGCCCCCGTACGCCAAGGAGTACTTCGTCGGGGTGCCCACGCCCGCCGGGGCGCTCACCGCCTGCGCGCCGATCGCCGCGGCGCTGCAATGGCACAGCGGTTGGTGGACCAATCCGTTCCTCGTCTCCGCGTGGGTCATGTTCATCGGCTTGCTCATGATTAGCCGGGTGCCGACCCTCGCGTTGAAATCCGTCTCCGTGCCGCCGCGCCTGGCCGCTGTGCTCCTCGTGTCCAGCGCCGCCGCCGTGGCCACCCTCATCGCCGCGCCGTACGTGTTCCTCATCGTGCTGATCCTCGTGTACATCGCGCACATCCCGTTCGCGTGGCGCAGTTGGCGATGGGTGACCGCCCGGCCGGACGCGTGGGAGCTGCGCCCGCCGCAACGGCGGGCCATGCGCCGGGCCATGCGCCGCGCCGAATCACCGCATCCCCGCGCGCGTGTCGCCCCGCAACCCCGCTCCGCGCGGCGTTTGGGCCTGCGCCGCCCCAAGAGCTGACTGGTTTTTCAGCATCATGACATGCGCAAAGAGCTCCCGGCCCGAGTGCTCGGCGGGCAGGACAGATGAGACCGCTGCGGGGGTTTCGGCCTGATCGGCGCGGCCGCGCCTTACGGGCGCTCGACGGCAGCCGGGTCGAGTTCGCCCAAGTAAGGCAAGTCCCGGTAGCGCTCGTCGAAGTCGAGGCCGTATCCGACGACGAAAACATTGGGGATGTCGAAGCCGACGTAGTCCAAAGCGACCGGCGCTTCCTGCGCTTCCGGCTTGCGCAGCAAGGCGCACACTTCGAGCGACTTGGGCTCGCGCGCGGCCAGGTGGCGCAACAGCCAGGACAGAGTGAGGCCAGAATCCACGACGTCCTCCACGACGAGCACGTCGCGGCCGCGGATGTCGCGGTCGAGGTCTTTGACGATCCGCACCACGCCAGAGGACTTCGTGGCCGCCCCGTAGGAGCTCACCACCATGAATTCCAGCTGCGAGGGGATGGGCAGGGACCTGGCGAGGTCGGCGGTGAACATCACCGCCCCTTTCAGGACCGTCACGAGCAGCAGGTCTTCCGAACGCGGCTGGCCGGGCCGATACGGGTGGTTCTGCGCGATCTGGTGCGCGAGCTGCGTGGTGCGGGCCGCGATCTGCTCCTCGGTCAGCACGACAGAGAGCACGTCGGCGTCGTACCAATTGGCCTGCGGGGCGGCGGCGACAGCCGACTCGTTCATATATGCCCTCCTGCGGCTGTTCTATCGGATTTCAAGTTCGAGCCTGCCATACGACCGCCGCGCCATCAACCGCCGCCCCCCGCCTTGCGGACCAGCGGCCGGCACCGCCACCGGTCCCTGGCCGCGCCAGGCGGACGCCAAGGCGTCCACGGAGCGGATCTGCGTCTCGGTCAGCGCCCCGGCCCCGTTGCCCATGAGCCACAGCCGCAACACCCGCCGCCGGATCGGCCCCGGAAGGCCCGCCACATCGGTGACGGCGATCTTCGCGCCGCCGATCTTGGCGTAGACCGCCGCCGCTTCCTCGTCGAGGTGGCCGTTGTCCGCGCGCACCGCGTCCGCCGTGCGCGCCAAAGCCTCAGCCACCCCGCCCTGGAGCACATCCTCCAACAGGGGCAGCACTTCTGCGCGCAGCCGGGCCCGGACGAACCTCGGGTCCGTGTTCATCGGGTCCTCATGCGGTTGGACCCCGAGTTCCGCGCACACCGCCCTGGTCATCGCGCGCCGCACGCCGAGCAGCGGGCGCCCCCATGGGTCGTCCCAGGCGCGCATGCCCTGGATCGACCGAGGGCCTGAGCCTCGGGCGAGGCCGAGGAGCACCGTCTCCGCCTGATCGTCCAGGGTGTGCCCGAGCAGCACAGGCGAACCGGCCCCAGCCTGCCGCAACGCCGCCTGCCGGGCCGTGCGGGCAGCGGCCTCCAATCCGCCTGCGCCGTTGACGGTCACGGGCAGCACGCGCGACCCCGAGCAGCCGAGGTCCAACGCGAGCTGCGCCGCGCGAGCAGCCGTCTGGGCAGATTCGGGCTGGAGCCCGTGGTCGACGACGAGCGCTTCGACTGCCGTGTGCTCCCGCGCGAGCGCGGCGGTGAGCGCGAGGGAGTCCGCGCCGCCGGAAAGCGCGACGCACACGCGGGCCTGCGCCGGGGCGTGCTGCGCAAGCCAGGCGCGCAGCGCCTTGCGCAGCTCCCACAAGACGACCCCGCCAGGTTGCGCCGGACTGCTCACCGGCAGCCGCATCCTCGCAGCGCCGACGCGAGCGCGTCCAGCGCGGCCCGCGTGTCCCAGGTGGCCCCGTCGTTGGACAGGAAAGCGAACACCAGCATCCTGCCGTCCTGGTCCGCTGTCTCGCCCGCGAGGGTCGACACGTCGTCGAGCGAGCCTGTCTTCGCCCGAACGAAACCGGCTCCCGCCGTGTTCTGCCCGCTGAGCGGGTCGCGGAAGCGCTCGGCGAGCGTGCCGGTCGCACCGGCGACCGGCAGCATGTCCAACAAAGGCCGCAGTCCGCTGGAGCGCCCGGTCGCCAGGGCCAGCACCCGCGCCAGCGTCCTGGCGGAAAGACGGTCGTCGAGCGAAAGGCCGTTGGAGTCCAAGCGCCGCGTGGCGGCAAGGTCCACACCGGCCTTGCCGAGCACCTCGTTCTCGGCCGCGACCGCGCCGCTGAAGGAAGCCGGTTTGCCCGCGCCCCGCGCCACTTCCCTCCCCACGGCTTCCGCGAGGACGTTGTCCGAGGCGAGCATGAATTGCAGGATGCGCTCGCGCAGCGGCGCAGATTGGACCTGCGCCAATGCGACCGCGCCCGCAGGGGCAGGCGCGAGCCGGGTCCGCTCCGGGTCGGCTCCGAGGCGCCGGGCGAGCTCCTTGCCCGTGTCGAGCGCGGGGGTCGTCGTCCTCGGCGACTCGTCCCGGCTCCGGTCCAGCCTGCCGCCGTCCAGCATCAGCGGGTCCATCGGCGTGATGAACCCGTCTGCGACGTCGCCGGGGAGCCAGCCTTGGGCGAAATTCGGGCCCTCGTAGGCCGAATCGTCCACGAGCACTTCGTCCACCGGCCCTGGGTGGTGTTGCTTGACCTGGGCGACGAGGTCGTCCAGCCGCGCCGCGCCGGGGTAGAACGACTGCTCCCCGTCGGGCGCCGCGGAAAGCGTCGGGTCTCCCGCGCCGACGATGACGACTTGCCCCGGGTCCGAGCCGGCCACCACACGCGTCGCCAGACGAGCGCCCAGGGGCAGGCTCAGCACCGCCGAAGCCGCTGTGAGCAGCTTCATCGTCGAAGCAGGGGTCATCGCCGCGTCGGGGTCCCGCTGCCACAGCGCGGCGCCGCTCACCCCGTCGAGCACGACGCCGGAGAACCGCGCCAACAGCGGGTTGTCGCCGAGCGGGTCCAACACCGCCGCGACGGCGGCTGCGGCCGGGCTCGGCGCGTCCGGGGAGACCGGGCGGATCTCTGGCCGCAACGCAGACCGGGGGGACGGCTCAGCCGGGGCGGGGGCGGCGGCGTTGGCCGACTGGTAGGCCTGAAAGCCCCACAGCCCGACCCCGACGACCACCAGCGCAACCAGGATCACGACCACGCCACGCGCGAGGTGTTTCGGGCGCGCGGGCGCAGAGCGCTGTTGCGGTGCCATATCCACACAGTAACGCGATATCGCCCACGCAGCGCACACCGCGCTCGGCGGGACCGGTATTGTTCCTCTCGCCAAGAACTCCATCACGACAAGCAGAAGAGGACAGGATGAGCGCCGAATTCGACGTGGTCGTAGAAATCCCCAAGGGCAGCCGCAACAAGTACGAGGTCGATCACGCGACCGGGCGGGTGACGCTGGACCGGTATTTGTACACCTCCTTCGGCTACCCGAGCGACTACGGCTACATCGAGAACACCTTGGGCGAGGACGGGGACCCGCTCGACGCCCTCGTGCTGCTCCCGGAGTCAGTGTTCCCCGGAGTCGTCGTCCGCGCGCGCGCCGTGGCCCTGTTCAACATGACCGACGAGGCGGGCGGCGACGCGAAGGTGCTCGCCGTCCCCGCGGGCGACCCGCGTTGGGACTCGGTGCAGGACCTCGCCGACGTCTCCGCCTTCGACCTCGACGCGATCAAGCACTTCTTCTCGCACTACAAGGACCTTGAGCCAGGCAAGTCCGTCCAGGCCGCCGACTGGGCCGACCGGGCGGCCGCCGAGGCGGAGATCCAGCGCAGCGTCGAGCGGGCGAAGGCCTCCGGGCACTGACGGTCATGTCGCGTTGACGCGTTTCGCGGTGTCCCGGAAGAGCTTCAACACGAGCGCGGAGTCCGCGGCAGGGTCTTTGAACGAGAAGCTGACCGCGACCACGCTCGCGCCTTTGATCTTGGCGGCGTAGACGGTCTCGGTGAACCCGAAGTCCAACGCGGACCCGGTTCCGGGCCCGCCGAACGCCATGTTGATGTTCGGGGCGAAGGCGAACACGAGTCCGGCAGCGTCGCCGAAGCCGAGTTTCGGGTCGGCGGGTTTCATCGAGCCGTCCACCCGGAAGTCGTCGTCGTAGCTGGAGTTCTTGCTGAATTGGAAGCTCCCGCAGCGCGCGGCGAGCCCGCGCACCGTCTCCACCAGCGATTCCTTGCCCGCCGCAGGCCCGATTTCCACCGTGACGGCATGCATGTCCCCGGACAGCGACTTGGCGATGAAATCGTTGCCGCCGCCGGTGTCCGGCGCCTTCACCCCGGTCACCGACGGATGCTTTTGAGCCTTGTACAAGCTCTCCGGCAGCGAGCATTCCTTCGGCGGGGAGCCGAAGACCAGCCGCAAACTGTCGATCGGGGACGACATCGCGCTCGCCCCGCCCCGCAGCACCTCCTCCGAAGAGACGTCCCAGCCGCCGGGGAAGTCCTCCGCTTTGGGCAGATACCCCTGCCACCCCCCGCTCGCGGCGCCGCCGCCCGCTGTGTCCGCGATGCGCGCCGCCATGAGCAAAGCAGGCGCGGCGCAGCCGGTGAGCACGGGGAACACAAGCAGAAGGACGCAGAACAGACCAGTCCTCAAGAGCCTCATGCCCACACGATACCCCCAAGCCCGACGGGCGGCCCCGTGTTACGGACACGATAATTTTCCCTCCGGTATTGGACATGTCCCCGTCGCAAGCGGGAACATAAGAATGTGTTCATGCATCAAGGCATCGGACTCGAAGGCCTGAACGCCCTTGAGCCGAAAAGCGCCGTGAGCGCCCTCTTCGAATGTTGCCATTGCGTGGTCCTCGCGGAGCGGCTGGCCAAAGCCAGGCCGTACGCGAGCCGGTCAGACCTGTTCAGCCTCGCCGACCACGAGCTTTTCCGGGTGGACGAGGAAACCCTCGGCCAGATCGTCGCCTCGCACCCCGGCGTCGGGTCGAGGCCGAAGAGCAAAGCGAGCGAAGGCGAGCAGTGCGCGATCTGGGACCAGGACCACGCGGTGATGAGCCGCCTGCACGCTGTCGTCGGCCAGTACGAAGCGCACTTCAACCGCCCGTTCCTCATCTACGCGGGGGAGCTCAGCGCTGGAGAAGTCATCGCTGTGGCCGAACAGCGGTTGCACAACGACGAAGAGACCGAGGGCAAAGTCGTCCGCAACGAGCTCGCCAAAGTCCACCGCCACAGGCTTGAGCGGATGCTCGGCCCGGAAGGCGGCTACCCGCTCTGGTGACGAGCCGCGCGGCGGCATAGAAAAGCGGGACATGGAAAAGCGGCCAGGAAAACCTGGCCGCTTTTCCATGTCGAGAACCTCAGTCGTTCGAGCGTCTCAGTCCCGTTCAGGCACTACTGCTGGATGCAGGAGCGAAGCGCGTCGTTCAACGCCTTGTCGAAGGCGCTGATCGCGCCAGCGGTGTCGCCCGCGTCGCCGTTGTGGTCGATGGTGGTGATCAGTTCGTGGCCTGCCTCCACCGCGTCATGCAGCGCGCTGCCGGTTTCGTCGTTCTGCTTGGCCCCTTCCTGGAGGTTGGCCAAGTATTGGGGGAGCTGGCTGTCGATGCGGGCACGAGCTTCCACAGCGTCGCCGCTCCAGTCCCAGCCCTCGACCTTCGTGGCGACCTTGAGCGGCCAGGTCGCATCGTCGATCTGGGTCTTGTTGGACCGGATCACCGCGCAGGCCGAGCCGCCAGTCGTGCCGGCGGGGACGGGGGCGGTGGACTCGGGCGAGACCGGGGTCGGGGTCTCGGTGGTCATGGTCGGGGTCTCCGCTGTCGGCACGGCCGGAGCGGGGGCTGGCTCGGGGTCTGCCACCGCGAGGGACGAGCCCAACGCGCCGAACATCAACGCAGCAGCCACCACAAGCCCGCGAGAGGCCTTGGTTCCACGCATAGCGAACTCCATATCTATATGCTGAGCCTACTGCTCAGGCGTCCTGAGCGGCCGCAGCCGCTATCCTGCGATTGACAACGCTACCGTCTCTTTCTGGAGGAATCCTGTGAGCATAGCCCAACAGGCTGGGCGCCACGAACTCGCTTTCTCCTGTCGCAACACCGGAGCGCGGCGCCGCACAGCGAAGCACTAGGCTCAGCAGAACCGATTGCCCGCTCGTTGAGCATGGCAAACACCCCTGAGGACGGAGCAACGCATGAACAGCCCGATCACCCCTCGGCATCCCGGCGGCCCAGGGCACGCGGGACAGCACTTCCAGCAGCGGCCGGCCTCCTCCGCCCAGCCGCCCTACGGCGGCCAGCAGCCGCCGCCCCCGTATGGCCACGGCCAGCCGCCCCCTCCCCCGCCGTCCGCGCAATACCCGGCGCATTACGCGCAGCATCCCCCCATGCCGGCTCCGAAGCGGAAAAACAAAGCCCTGCTGTGGTCGCTCACCGGAGGCGGCCTCGCCGCGGTGCTCGTTGTGGCCGCCGTGGCGCTGCTCCTCGGCAAGAGCGGCCGCAGAGACGCAGCAGACGGGCAGTCCGCTCTCAGCTCCCTGGCGGGGCATGAGGACGGCCCCGGTCACACCTCGACAGGAACAGGCTCCTCGAGCCTTCTGAACAGGGACCCCCAGGAGCTGCTGCCGCTCCTGCCCGCGCCGTCGGACTTCCCAGCGGGAACCCCGGTGCAGCCCTCTATCGACGCACCTGGCGAGGCCAACGCCGACGAGCGCGTCAAACCGCTTCCCCCAGAGGCGACCAATCCGCCCGGCTGCTGGAGCCATCTCGAAATCCGCAGGAACCGCGACGATTTGCCCGACATCACGAGAATCGTCACCGCCGTGGCCAAGGACGCCAAAGGCCAGGTGATCGCCGGCGCGCAAATCGCGAAGGAGAACAACAACGTCAACGCCCTCGAACAGGCGAGGGCGTGGCTCGGCCAATGCCGAGAATTCGACTACATCTATCAGATCCAGCCCGGCGAGGCTCCTGTCCATTTCCGCGTCGCCCCGCTGCCCGGCCCCGCCGGTTTCTCCGACCCGTTCTTCGGGGTGGAGTTCACCGAGCTCGGCCCGCAGGGCCCTCGGGGGCACGAGTATTTCTTCGCCGCCCGCATCCGGGGCCTCTTGGTGCTGTCCGAAGGCGTGTGCGACCTGTCCAGCTGCGACGAGAGCCAGAACGCCCAAATGCGCCAGCAAATCCCCATCATGTTCTCGAAAGTCGTGCAGGGTTTGCGCAATATGCGCTAACGCCGCGCAAGCCCGAGGCGGAAGTGGAGGGATTTGAACCCCCGGAGGGTATTAACCTCACCCGCTTTCAAGGCGGGCGCATTCGGCCGCTCTGCCACACTTCCTCAGACAGCTCCGACACCCCGGAGCCGCACTAGTGTACCTGGTGGCCCTGCCGGAGCCGCCAATTCCAGCGGGGCGCGATCACGCCCGCGGCTCGCCTCCCCAAAACCGAAACCGTCCTTCGCGCCCTCTGCGTTCTCCGCCTGGGACGTGTTCTCGGCTTGGGGTTGAGCGTGGTGTTCCTCACCATCCTCAGAACGGGCGCACGGGGTCGGCGGACGGCTGAAAAATCTTCTCCCCGCACGAACGGTTTTCCGCGCCGGGCGCAGGACGCCTTTTGGCGTGGCGCACCGGCGAAGACCTCAGTGCGACGCTGGGCAAAGCGTGCTACCGTACGAATGATGACCCCGACTGCTGATTCGTCTTCAACTCCGAGCGGTTCTGTGCAATCACGGACCCGGGCCTCGTCGAACGCGAAGACACCGCGAAAAACCGCCGTGAAGAAAACCTCCGCGGCGAAAAAGACTCCTGCGGCGAAGAAGAACCCTGCCAGCCGGATTCCGATTCCGAAGCGCCAGCGGCGCCCGACGCGCGCGGAAGTCCGCAAACGCCTGCTCGACGCCGCGCTGATCGTGTTCGGCGAACTGGGCTACACAGCCGCGTCCCTCGACATCGTCGCGGCGGCGGCGGGCCTCACCAAAGGCGCTGTGTACAGCAACTTCTCCAGCAAAGACGAGCTGTACTTCGCCATGATCGAAGACCAGCTCGAACGCCGTGTGGCCGAAACCAATTTCGCCGCCAGCGGCTCCGCCGACCTTGATGAGATCAGCCGGTTCTTCACCTCCAATATTTTCAAAGAGCGCCACTGGAGGCTGGTGTGGCTTGAGTACTGGGCCCGCGTCGTCCGCGAGGAAGAGCTGCGCCAGCCCTATCTGCAAGCCCGCCAGCAGTTCGCGACGCGGATCAAGGAGGCGTTCGGCCCGGTCCGCGAGAACCTCGCCAAAGAGGCTGCCGGGAAGAAACCTTCCGTGGAGCTCACCGAGGAAGAACTCGCGACCGTCCTGCTCGCGGTCAACGAGGGCCTGACCGTCCAGGCATTGCCGGACCCCGAGAAGTACCCGAAGGAACTTCTCGGGAAGTTGCTGCGCAAACTGCTGTCCTGAAGCCGAAACGGCGATCGCTGGAATCCCGTCCCATGCGCGCGATTGTTGTGCCTTCCGCAGACGGCGAAGCCATGTTCCTGGCCGAGGCTCCTCGTCCGGAGCCCGGTCCGCGCGACGTGCTCATCGAAGTCGCCGCCGCTGGCGTGAACCGGGCCGACCTCGCGCAGCGCGCTGGCGCGTACCCTCCCCCGCCCGGAGCGAGCCAGATCCTCGGGCTTGAAGTCGCAGGACGGATCGCGGAAATCGGCGGGGAAGTCACCGATTGGGCTGTGGGCGACGAAGTGTGCGCCCTGTTGGCAGGCGGCGGCTACGCGCAGTACGCCGTCGCGCACGAGGCGTGCGTCCTGCCGGTGCCGCCCGGGGCGACACTGGCCGAAGCGGCTGGGCTGCCCGAAGTCGCGGCCACCGTCTGGCTCAATCTCGGCATGATCGGCGGCCTCGCGCCCGGCAGGCGCGTGCTGATCCACGGGGGCGGGAGCGGCGTCGGGACCCACGCTGTCCAACTCGTGCGAGCAGTCGGAGCCGAGGCGGCAGTGACAGCGAGCCAGGGAAAGGCGGACCGGTGCCGGGAGCTCGGGGCGCAGATCGTCATCGACTACAGAACAGAAGACTTCGCTGACGTGCTCCGGCGGCGCTGGCCCGACGGGGCGGACCTGGTGCTCGACCACATCGGCGGCCCCTACTTGGCTCGGGATCTGAAAGTGTTGGGCCTGGACGGAAAAATCCTGCTCATCGCCAGCATCGGCGGCCGTCACGCGGAACAGATCGACCTGGGCGCGCTCCAGCTCAAGCGCGCGAGCGTCATCGGCTCGACGCTGCGCAACCGGGCGACGGGCGGGACGCTCGGCAAGGCCGCGATCATCGCGCAAGTGCGCGAGCACGTCTGGCCGCTCATCGCCGAGGGCACGGTCAAACCGGTCCTTGACAGGACTTTTCCGCTCGCCGAGGCCGAGGCGGCGCACAGAGCTTTAGCAGCAGGGGAGATCTTCGGCAAGACTGTCCTACTGGCATGAGACACTAGAGAGACTATGACCGAGGAGAACCACCAGTCGCACAACATCGTCATTCTCGACCAGCCGCACGCGGAGGACGGCCTCGACCGACTGGTCGAGCAGCCCGCCAAGGTGATGCGGATCGGTTCGATGGTGAAACAGCTCCTTGAAGAGGTGAAAGGCGCTCCGCTCGACGAGGCGTCGCGCGCCCGGCTCCGTGAGATCCACACCCGGTCCATCGAGGAGCTGCAAGAAGGACTCGCGCCCTCGATGCGCGAGGAGCTCCAACGCCTCACCCTCCCGTTCACGGAAGGCGAGACCCCTTCCGAGGACGAGCTGCGGATCGCGCAGGCCCAGCTCGTCGGCTGGCTCGAAGGCCTCTTCCACGGCATACAGACCACGCTCATCGCGCAGCAGCTCGCCGCTCGGGCGCAGGTCGACCAGTCCCGGCACGAGGCGCTGCCGCCGGGGCACAGCGCCGGGCCGGGCTCCGGGCAGTATCTTTGACGCTTGGAATGACAAGAGAGCGAGACCATGCCGAACAACACGTCGCAGAAAGCCGCGGCGACGCCCTGGCCGCATCCGACGAAGAGCCGAGCCGACGGGGCCGCTCGGCGCCTCCTCGGATGAGCGGCACAGCCGCAGAGCACGGGTTCGCCCCGGCACGGGCCTCCTCCCGGTCTTTCTCACGCGCCTGGGACGATTTGCGACGCGGCGTGGAAGGCCGCGAACTGTGGTTGCAGCTCGGCTGGCAGGACATCAAGCAGCGTTATCGCCGCTCGGTGCTCGGCCCCTTCTGGATCACGATCTCCACCGGCACCATCGCCATCTGCCTGGCCCTGCTGTACTCCATGCTGCTGGGCCAAGATCTGCGCGACTTCCTCCCCCATGTCACCGTGGGCCTCATCATCTGGAACCTGATTCAGAACTCGGTCGAGGAGGGCTCTGAGGTCTTCATCGTGAACGAAGGCCTCATCAAACAGCTCCCCGCGCCGATCAGCATCCACATCTACCGGCTCATTTGGCGCCAAGCCCTGCTCATGGCGCACAACTTGGTCATTTACGTCATTCTGATCGCCGTGTTCCCGCCGAGGCACTGGTCGTGGTCGATGCTCCTCGCCTTCCCCGCGCTCGCCCTGCTCCTGCTCAACGCGGTCTGGGTGGCGATGGTCGCGGGCGTCGTCGCCACCCGGTTCCGAGACGTGGTGCCGATGGTCTCCAACATCACCCAGCTGCTCTTCTACCTCACCCCGATCGTCTGGACCACCCAAGGACTGACCAAGCAGGGCGGCGCGGTGGCCCGGCGGGCGCGGCTCGTGGAGATCAACCCGCTCTACCACTATGTGGACATTTTGCGCGCGCCGATGATCGGAGCCCCGCAGGCGGCGTACCACTGGTGGATCGTGATCGCCCTGACCGCGGCGGGATTCGGATGCATGCTCGTCGTGATGCGGCAATACCGCTCCCGCGTCGCGTACTGGGTGTAGGAGGAAACCATGACTGTGTCCGTCGACCTCGCCCAAGCCTGGGTGGAGATCCCCATCTTCGACGCCAAAACCCGCTCGCTCAAGAAAGCGGTGCTCAGCAAGGCAGGCGGCACAATTGCCGGTTCCAGCAAATTCCCCATCGTCGAAGCGCTGCGCGACATCACGCTTTCGCTGCACGAGGGCGACCGCATCGGCCTCGTCGGGCACAACGGAGCCGGCAAGTCCACGCTGCTGCGTCTGCTTGCCGGGATCTATGAGCCGACCCGGGGCACCGCGGTGGTCCGTGGCCGCGTGGCTCCGGTCTTCGACCTCGGCGTCGGCATGGACCCGGAGATCTCCGGGTACGAGAACATCCTCATCCGGGGGCTTTTCCTCGGCCAGACCCGCAAGTCGATGCTGCGCAAAATCAAGGAGATCGCGGAGTTCTCCGAGCTCGGCGACTATTTGGACATGCCGATGCGGACCTACTCCACCGGGATGCGCATCCGGCTCGCGCTCGGTGTCGTGACCAGCATCGACCCGGAGATCCTGTTGCTTGACGAGGGCATCGGCGCGGTGGACGCCGACTTCATGAAGAAGGCGCGCGAGCGCCTGCAAGCTCTCGTGCGCCGCTCGGGCATCCTGGTGTTCGCCAGCCACTCCAACGAGTTCCTCGCCCAGTTCTGCGAGCGCGCGCTGTGGGTGGACCACGGCAGCATCCGCATGTCTGGCGGCATCGAGGAAGTCGTCACAGCATACGAGGGGCCCGCCGCCGGGGCGAGCGTCGCACACGTCCTCGCGAATCCCGGCTGGGACGAGACCCCCTGATCGGCCCGGGCATGCTCCTCGTCTCGAATACTTTCCCGCAGAAATTTCCCCACAGCTGTCACCGCGGCCGGGGTTCGTTCCGCACTGGCGCAGGCGCCGCACCACATCAGGGAGCATGTGCGCGAGGGCCGAGCCGGAAATCCGGCGAAAAACACGCTCGCCCCCCATCCGGGGGCGCCGCGGCTCCGAATGCATAGTGGCAGGGCAAACTCTGCTCTGCCTCGAAGGGACTCTCGAAGGAGATACGTCACTATGCTCAGCACTCTCAAAAACTCATTCGCAGCAGCAGGCGTCGTCGCGGTCGCGACGATGGGGCTTGCGGGATTGACAAACGACAGTTCGGCGCTGCCCGGGATCTCGGCGGCCAGTGCGCAAGGGTATTCGTCGGCGCTGGTCGGCGCGGGCTGCAAGGCGTACGCCGCGAAGGTGCCGGCCGGACCCGGGTCAGTCGCCGGATTGGCCGCGGACCCGGTCGCGGTGGCGGCTTCCCATGTCCCGTTGCTGACGACGCTGACGTCGGCGGTGTCGGGCAAGCTGAATCCCGAGGTGCATTTGGTCGACACCCTTGACGGCGGCGAATTCACGGTGTTCGCCCCTGTCGACTCGGCCTTCGCGAAGATCGACCATGCCACGATCGACTCGCTCAAAACTGATTCGCCGACCTTGACGAAGATCCTCACCTACCATGTGGTGCCTGGGCAGATTGAGCCCGAGGACATCGACGGCGAGCACGCCACCGTGGAAGGCGGCGCGGTGACCGTCACCGGCTCCGGGGACGATCTGAAGGTCGACGGCGCGTCGGTGATCTGCGGCGGCATCCACACCGCCAACGCGACGGTCTACCTCATCGACACGGTCCTCATGCCGCCGACCGAATGACGTGTTGCTCGCCGCACCGGCGCGGGTGGGGCGAGCAAGGCAAGTCGTCCGACCCGGCAGCGCTCCGCCGTATGGCGGGCAGCACTGCCGGGTCGGACTCGTGCTGGTGCAGTCAGCCCAATGGCTGGGCGTGCGGCGCAATGGGCCTCGGCAGCGCCGTCTCGCCTTCCAGCCATTCGTCCACGGCAGCGGCGGCGGCGCGGCCCTCGGCGATGGCCCACACGATCAGCGACTGGCCTCGGCCGCCGTCGCCGGCGACGAAGACGCCCTCCACGCTCGTCTGGTAGTTCTCGTCGCGCTTGACGTCGCCGCGCTCGGTGAGCTCGACGCCGAGCTTGTCCAACAGGTCCGGGCGCTGCGGCCCGGTGAAACCCAGCGCGAGCAGCACCAGGTCGGCCTCTTGGGTGAACTCGCCGCCAACGGACACAATGGAGCGGCCTTCGCGACGGACGTCCTCATGCGCTTTGAGCCCGACGAGCGCGCCGTCGCGGCCGATGAACTCGATCGTGTTGGCCGCGAACACGCGCTCGCCGCCCTCCTGGTGCGCGGCCGAGGAGCGCAAGACCCTTGGGTAGGTGGGCCAAGGCATCGTCTCGTCGCGGGACTTCGGCGGCTCGGGGTTGATGTCGAACTGATGCACGCTCGCCGCGCCTTGCCGAAGCGCGGTGCCGAGGCAGTCGGCCCCGGTGTCGCCGCCGCCGATAATCACGACGCGCTTGCCCCTCGCGTCGATCCGCGCGGCGCGCCCCTCGTACAGGGCGCGGTTGGCCTCCGGCAGGTAGTCCATCGCTTGCACGACCCCGTCGAGGTCGCGGCCCGGAACATCCAGCTCCCTTGGCTCCAGGGCCCCGACGGCGAGCACGACCGCGTTGTAGCTGGCGCGCAGCTTCTCCACAGTGACGTCGACGCCGACGTTCACGCCGACGCGGAAAATCGTGCCTTCCGCCTCCATCTGCACGAGCCTGCGGTCGATGTGCCGCTTCTCCATTTTGAAATCGGGGATGCCGTAACGCAAAAGGCCGCCGATGCGCTCGTCCCGCTCGAAGACGGTCACCATGTGCCCGGCTCGGGTCAGTTGTTGCGCGGCCGCCAGGCCAGCGGGACCGGAGCCCACGACGGCGACGCGCTTGCCGGTGAGCTGATGCGGGTGCACCGGCGGGACCCAGCCCTCCTCGAAGGCGCGGTCGATGATCTCGACCTCGATCTGCTTGATCGTCACCGGGTCCTGGTTGATGCCCAAAACGCACGCCGATTCGCACGGCGCGGGGCAGAGCCGGCCGGTGAACTCGGGGAAATTGTTCGTCGCGTGCAACCGCTCGATCGCGTCACGCCACTGGCCGGTGCGGCTGAGGTCGTTCCAATCGGGGATCAAGTTGCCGAGCGGGCAGCCCTGATGGCAGAACGGGATGCCGCAGTCCATGCACCGGCTCGCCTGGTTGCGCAGCGTCGTCTCGTCGAACTCCTGGTAGACCTCGTTCCAGTCGCGCAGACGCAACGGCACGGGCCGACGCGCGGGGAGCTGGGCCATGGTGTGCTTTAAAAAGCCGCTCGGATCAGGCATGGCAAGTCATCTCTTTCTCGCTGGAAAGCACCGCGTGCTCAGCCACGAGTCGCCTCCATAATCGCTTGGTTGGGGTCGCGGCCCTCGCGCTTGGCGCGTTCGATGGTGATGAGCACGCGCTTGTAGTCCCTGGGCATCACCTTCACGAAGTTGCGCCGTTCGGTTTCCCAGTCGGCAAGGGCGCGGGACGCGACCGAGGAACCGGTCTCGTCCACATGCCGGGCCAGAATCGCGCGCAACCACTCCTGGTCGGAGCCGTCCACGTCTTCGAGGTTCACGAACTCCGGGTTCACCCGGCGCTCCAACGTGGTGTCCGGGTTGTAGATGTAGGCGACGCCGCCGGACATGCCTGCCGCGAAGTTGCGCCCGACTGGGCCGAGGATGACGACCTTGCCGCCGGTCATGTACTCGCAACCGTGGTCGCCGATGCCTTCGACAACGGCTGTCGCGCCGGAGTTGCGCACCGCGAACCGCTCGCCCACCATGCCCCGGATGAAGGCGTGGCCGCTGGTCGCCCCGAACAGCACCACGTTGCCAGCGATGATGTTCCTTTCGGCGACGAGCCGGTCCGAAGACTCCTCGGCCGGACGGATCGTCACGTTCCCGCCCGAGAGGCCCTTGCCGACGTAGTCGTTCGCCTCCCCGCGCAAACGCAAGGTGACGCCCTTGGGCACGAACGCGGCGAAGCTGTTGCCCGCGATCCCGGTGAAGTCGACGGTGATGGCGTGCTCGGCAAGGCCCGCCGCGCCGTGCGCCTTGGTGACCTCGTAGCCGAGCATGGTGCCCACGGAACGGTTGAGGTTGCCGATCTTCGACTCGATGAGCACTTCGGCGCCGTTGTCGATGGCGTCCCTGGCCTGGGAGATCAACACCTGGTCGAGCGCCTTCTCCAGCCCGTGCTCCTGCTTGCTGGTGCAGTACGGGGCCTGGTTCATGAACGGCGACTCCGGCTGGTGCAGGATCGGCGAGAGGTCCAGCTTGCCCGCTTTCTCACCAGACCAGCGCGCCAGCGCGCGCGAGGTGTTCAGGTGCTGCGATTGGCCGATGGCCTCTTGCAGGGTGCGGAAACCGAGGCTGGCCAAAAGCTCGCGGACCTCTTGCGCGACGAACTCGAAGAAGTTCACGACGAACTCGGGCTTCGCGTCGAACCGGGCCCGCAGCACCGGGTTCTGCGTCGCCACGCCCACCGGGCACGTGTCCAGGTGGCACACGCGCATCATGACACAGCCCTCGACGACGAGCGGCGCGGTGGCGAAACCGTACTCCTCGGCCCCGAGCAGCGCTGCCACGACGACGTCGCGGCCGGTTTTCATCTGCCCGTCCACCTGGACCACGATCCGGTCCCGCAGCCCGTTGAGCAACAGGGTCTGCTGGGTTTCGGCGAGGCCGAGCTCCCACGGGGCCCCCGCGTGCTTGAGCGAGTTCAACGGGCTCGCGCCGGTGCCGCCGTCATGGCCCGAGATGAGCACGACGTCGGCGTGGCACTTGGAAACCCCGGCCGCGACCGTGCCGACGCCGATCTCCGAAACGAGTTTCACATGGATCCGCGCCTGCGGGTTCGCGTTCTTCAGGTCGTAAATGAGCTGCGCGAGGTCTTCGATCGAGTAGATGTCGTGGTGCGGCGGCGGGGAGATGAGCCCGACTCCGGGCGTGGAGTGCCGTGTCTTCGCGATCCACGGGTACATCTTGTGCCCTGGCAGCTGTCCGCCCTCGCCGGGCTTCGCGCCTTGCGCCATCTTGATCTGGATGTCGGTGCAGTTCGCGAGATAGTGCGAGGTCACGCCGAACCGTCCCGAGGCGACCTGTTTGATCGCGCTGCGCCGCCAGTCGCCGTTCTCGTCCGGGGTGAACCGGTCCTCGTCCTCGCCGCCCTCGCCGGAGTTCGAGCGACCGCCGAGCCGGTTCATCGCGATCGCGAGCGTCTCGTGCGCCTCCGCGGAGATCGAGCCGTAGCTCATCGCGCCGGTGGAGAACCGTTTCACGATCTCGCTGACCGGCTCCACCTCCTCGACCGGGATGGGCGCGCGACCGCGCGGGTCGAACTCGAACAGCCCGCGCAGCGTGCCGATTTTCTCGGCCCGCTCGTCCACGGCCCGGGTGTACTCCTTGAACACGTCGTAGCGGCCCGTGCGGGTGGAGTGTTGCAGCTTGAACACCGTCTCCGGGTTGAAGAGGTGGTACTCCCCCTCCCGGCGCCATTGGTATTCGCCGCCGACTTCCAGCTCGCGGTGCGCGCGCTCCTCAGGGCGTTCGATGAAAGCGCGGTGGTGGCGCACCCCGACGTCGGCGGCCAGCTCGGCGAGGCCCACCCCGCCGAGCTGGCTGCGCAAACCCGTGAAGTACTCGTCCACCAAACCCTGGTCCAGGCCGATAACCTGGAAAAGCTGCGCTCCCGTGTAGGAGGCGAGGGTGGAGATGCCCATCTTGGACATGATCTTCAAGACGCCCTTGCTGGTCGCCTTCAGGTAGTTCGCCTCGGCTTTGGCGTAGGTGAAGCCCGGCATCAGCTTCCGCTCGACCAAGTCGTGCAACGTCTCCAACGCGAGGTACGGGTTGACCGCCGCCGCGCCGCAGCCGAGCAGGGCCGCCATGTGGTGCACCTCGCGCGCGTCGCCGGTCTCCACGATCAAGCCGATCTTGGTGCGGGTCTTCTCCCGGATCAGATGGTGATGCACCGCCGCAGTGAGCAGAAGCGACGGGATCGGGGCCAGCGACTCGTTCGAATTCCGGTCCGAGAGGACGATGAGCCGCGCGCCCCCCGCGATCGCGTCCGACGCCTGGGAGCGGATCACGTCGAGGGCGGCGGCGATGCCGTCGCCGCCCTTGGCCACCGGGTACAGGCCAGGGATCACCGTGGAACGCAGCCACGGGTACTTCCCGTCGTCATTGGCCGCGACCAGCCTCGCCAAGTCGTCGTTCGAGAGGATCGGCTGCTCCAGCTGCACCTGGCGGCACGAGAGCGGCTCGGGGTTGAGCACATCGCGCTCCGGGCCGAGCGAACCGTACAGGCTCGTCACGATCTCTTCGCGGATCGCGTCCAGCGGCGGGTTCGTCACCTGGGCGAAAAGCTGCTGGAAGTAGTCGAACAACAGCCTCGGGCGCTCGGACAGCGCGGCGATGGGCGTGTCCGTGCCCATCGAGCCGATGCCTTCCTGTCCGGTCATCGCCATCGGCTTGATGAGGATGTTCACGTCTTCTGTGGTGTAACCGAACACTTGCTGGCGGTTGAGCACCCGCTCGTGGTTCATCCGCACCGTCTCGCGCTCGGGCAAGTCGCGCAACGCGATCTGCTCGTGCAGCCACTCCCCGTAGGGTTGGGCGGCGGACAGCTCGTCTTTGACCTCTTCGTCCGTGATGATCCGGCCTTCGGCCATGTTCACCAAGAGCATCCTGCCCGGCCGCAGCCGGGTCTTCTGGATGATCTTCTCCTGCGCCACGGGGAACGCCCCGGCCTCGGAGGCCACCATCACCTCGTCGTCAGTGACCCACACCCGCCCCGGACGCAGGCCGTTGCGGTCGAGCAACGCCCCGACCAGCGAACCGTCGGTGAAGCACATCGCCGCAGGACCGTCCCACGGCTCCATGAGCGAAGCGTGGTAGCGGTAAAAGTCCCGGTGCGCCTTCGGCATGTCCGGGTTGTTCTCCCACGCCTCGGGGACCATCATGAGCATCGCGTGCGGCAACGGACGGCCAGCGAGGGTCAAGAGCTCCACAACCTCGTCGAACCGGGCGGTGTCCGAGGCTCCGGGCGTGACGATCGGGAAAATCTTCTGCCACGCCTCCGGGCCGCCGAACACGTCGCTGCGGATCAACGACTCGCGCGCGCGCATCCAGTTGGAGTTGCCCGCGACCGTGTTGATCTCGCCGTTGTGCGCGATGAAACGGTACGGGTGCGCGAGCGGCCACGAGGGGAAGGTGTTCGTGGAGAACCGGGCGTGCACGATGGCGACGGCGGACTCCACCCGCTCGTCCTGCAAGTCCGTGTAGAACTCGCGCAGCTGCAACGTGGTGAGCATGCCCTTGTAGACCAGCGTGCGGGCCGAAAGGCTCGGGAAGTACACCCGCTCATCGCCCCAGCGCAACTCGTGCTCCACGCGTTTGCGCACAATGTAGAGCCGCCGCTCAAGGTCCAGGCCGTCGAGCTGGCCACGCGGGTCCGCGATGAAGATCTGCCGGAACGTCGGCATCGCGTCCCGCGCCAGCGCGCCGATGGACGAGTCGTTGACGGGCACCTCCCGCCAGCCGAGCGTCGCGAGGCCTTCGGACTCGACGATCTTTTCCACAGCCCGCGCCGCCTGTTCGGCGTCGGAGCCGCCCTGGGGCAGGAAAGCGATGCCGGTGGCGTACACCTCGGGCAGTTCGAACCCGGCGACAGCGCGCAGGAACCGGTCCGGCACCTGGATGAGCGCGCCAGCGCCGTCCCCGGTGTTGGGCTCGGCCCCGGCCGCGCCACGATGGTCCAAATTGACCAGAGCGGCGATCGCCTTGGCGACCAATTCGTGGCTACGGCGGCCATGAATGTCAACGATCATGGCCACGCCACAGGAATCGTGCTCTTCGGATGGGTGATAAAGCCCTTGCGGGCTGGGGCTGCGGTTCATCTGGTGGTTGCTCGAAACTAGGAGTGGGCTTTAGGAATTGGGGGGCGCGGCGCACACCGACTTCAAGGTGGCGCGGAAGGCGTCCGCGGCGAGGTTGACACGCTGGGCGGTGGCGTGCAACCAGGAGGCGGACTGCGGGTCGGGGTCCTCGCCAAGTCCGTTGTCCAGGCGGTCCTGCAGGGCGTCCGAGAACCCGTTGAGCGCGTCCGCCCAGTTGTTCAACACCCCCTGGACCTGTGGGTTCTCCACCGTGTCCGCGACGCCGCGCAGCTGGTCGGCGGTGCCGTTCTGAATGTCGATGGTTTGGCTGAGCTGGCCCTCGCGAGACGCGATCTTCTCGTCGGGGTCGTTGGTGTTCTCACGGATTTCACGCTCCTTGGAGCTGATCCCGTTGATGCTCGAAACTTGCGCTTCGAGCTTGGGCTGCAAGTCGTTGAGCGCCGCGCAGGCCGCCGGGTCGGATTCGGCCGAGGCCGGAGCCGCGCCGAACGCGCCAGAACCGAGGAGCGCCAAGATGGCAGAAAGAACGAGATGTCGCTTTCGCATGGTCCTTTTGGATTCCTTTCGAATTCTTTCCACTGTCCCAACGGTCTGTCTGAGCAGAGGATACGGCATGTTCCCCACGCTGCGCTAGTAGAAGCTCGTGATACATCAGTCACGCGGCGACGCCGGGCAAAGCCCGCGGGCGCCAGGCCAGAGCGGTCCGGGGAGAAGACGCCGGGCAGACCGTCCGCCGCGCGAGCGCGGTCCTCGACGGCGTTACGGAAGCGCCTGCACCTTCTGATAGGTCTCAAGGAACATTTTCTGCATAGTCGGCAGATAATCCTGCTTGCCTTCGAATTGTTTGCAGTCGGCGAAGACGATCACGCCCCGCACGAAAGCCACATAGGCGTACTCGTCCGCGACGGTGTACACCTGGTCCGGCAGCGGGACCCCAGAGACGTGCCACACAACAGACGGGGAGAAGATCTTGATCCCGACGCCATGGGCCTGGGAGAGCCCTGGGTCCTGCTGGCGCTCGACGACGGTTTTCTGGGTCAAACTGATCTTGATGTCGGCCGCGTCCCAGTGCTCGACCTCGTCGTAGTGCGCGCACTTGCTGATCCACGAGTCCAATTCGGCTGATCCGGCGAGTTTCCGCGCCCGCTCGTGGTGGTTGACGATTGCCATGCTGGGCCGTGAGCGTCATATGGTTTTGAGCCAAGGCTCCTGCGCGCGCTCCACGCGATCGCTTCGCTCGTCGCTGGGCGGTGTGCGATTGATGAGTCCTACGACTCTCAAGCCGGCCGCAGAGAGAAGCCTCGACGCCCACTCCGAGTTAGGGCAGGCTATACTACACCGCGTGTCTCGGCCTTGGCCCGTTCTCTATCGTCTCATCGCCCCCGATCCGTCCGTGCCGGCGCCGCCCGAGCCGAATTTGGACCCGCCGTTCGCCGTGCGACGCGTGGACCCGGACAGCGAGGACACCGCGATCATCGCCGCATGGATGCGCCAGCCCGCGCTTGTGCGCGGCTGGGAACAGGATTGGCCCGACGAGCGCTGGTACGACCAGCTCAAAGCGCAGGTCGAAAGCAACTACTCGCATCCCTACCTGATCTTGTTCCGCGACAAGCCGATCGGCTATCTGGAGTGCTACCGCCCGGCGCAGGACTCGATCGGCGCCACATACGCCGCCGATCCGCACGACCTGGGCATGCATGGCGCTATAGCCGACGAGGCGATGGCGAGCAAGGGGTTCATGGTCATGCTCCTGCCCAGGCTCATCAAAAGTTTTTTCGAGCTCGAACCGCAATGCCGAAGGATCATGTTCGACCCCGAGCACAAGAACGTGGAGACCCGCCGGGTTTTCGAGCACGTCGGATGCGTCTTCCTCGGCGAGCATCAAATGCCCAACCGCAGAATGGCGTTGTACACCCTGCCGCGGACTCCGGCCGACGTGCCCGAGTCCTGGCCCCTGGAAGCCGAAGAGCCGGCGGCGAAAACGGAGGAGCAACCCGAATAGCTCGGTGGAGAAAGAAGAAAAGAGCCCCCGTCCGAGGGCTCTTTTCTTCTTTCTCCAGGACTCTGCTCCCTGATGTTCTGCTGGGGCTCCCTGATGCTCTGCTGAGCTCTCCGCCATCCCGCGCTACGGGCATAAGGAACGGTAGCCCTCGACATCCGGCTTCATCGCGGTGGCGACGAATTCCCAAAGCGTCTCATCCGTGCCGCCGCCCACGCGGGCCAACTTCATATCCCGCCACCAGCGGCCAATCGGGGTGTGGTCGACCAAATACCCTGAGCCGCCGAAGATATGCAGGCACTCGGAGAGCACTTCTTCGCCGAGCCGGGCCGCCGTGACTTTCACGGCCGCGGCTGTGCGCAGGTTCATCTCGCCCGTGGCCGCGATCCCCGCCAACGAGTAGCGCATCATATTGACCCTGGACCACAGGTCCGCGAAACGCAACCGCAGCGCCTGATGCTCGATGAGGGTGCTGCCGAACTGCACCCGGTCCGTCATTCTGGCGAGCGTGATCCCTAAAGCCCGTTCGCAGAGCGCGACGATTTGCGCCGCGACGCCGAGCCGTTCATGGGACAACCCCCAACTGATCGCCGCGAGGCCCGCGCCGGGCCGGGCGATCAATGCCTCGGCGGGCACCCAGGTGTCGATGTCCACCCACGCGGTTTCGAGCGGCCCGGCGCTGAGTTTGCGGTAAGGCTCGCGCACGGCAGTTTGCGCCGTCGGCACCAGCAAGAGCATGACGTTGCCTTTTTGGCCCTCCGGCGCGCTGTCCGCGCTGCGGGCCACCACGACGATGTGGTCGGCGACAGGCGCGAGCGACACGAATTTTTTGCTGCCGTTGATCTGGTAGCCGCCGTCGTGGCTGCGCACCATAGTTTCGGAGATTTGCAGGTCAGAACCACCGATTTCCTCGGAGGCCCCGATGCAGAGCAAGGTTTCGCCCCGAATCGCGCTCTCCGCGACTTCGCGCAGGTAGTCGGTCCTGCCGAATCGGCGCAGGACCGAGATGGCCGAATCGTGCAAGCTCACGCCGACGCTGATGCCGACAGAGCCGAGTCCGCCCAGCGCGAAGCCCAATTCGACGAGTTTCGCCACGTCGGGAAGGGCCCCGGACGCCCATTTGTCCTCGAACACGCCGCGCTCGCCGAACCGTTCGATGAGCTTGCGGGGGAACCGCTCGTCTTTCTCGGCTTCCTCGACCCAGGCCCGGACCTCGTCGTCCACGACCGAGCGCAGCAAGTCCTGGAATCCCTCCGGCGACAGCCGCTCTTGCGCCCTGCGGCTCACATCGACGCTTGTCATCGCAGTCCTCCTCCGGTCTCGATCATGTGCTTGACGTCGAGCCGACGTAATTTGCCCGAAGTCGTGACCGGCAGCTCCCCAGGGGCGGCGAACACGACCTCCGCGGGGACGATCCCGCAGTCGGCGGCGACCCGTTGGACCACCCGCCTGCGAGCAGTGTCCAGGTCGGAGCCCTTGTACTCCAGAGCGAGCGCGAGCCTCGGGCGCAGACCGCCCTCGTCGAGGCCGACCGCCGCGACCCTGCCAGCCCGCACGCCCTCCACCGAGGCCGCCGCGCGCTCGATATCGGTGGGGTAGACGTTGCGCCCGGCCAGGACGATGAGTTCCTTGAACCGGCCGACCACAACAAGCTCGCCGTCGAGCAGATAGCCGAGATCGCCCGTCTTGAACCATTCGTCACGTCGGATCGGATCGGCCCCGAGGTAGCCGTTCATCATGCACGCCCCGGTGACCTCGATTTCGCCGACCTCTCTGCCGTTGATGGCAGGGACCGGGGCCGCGGGGGGCGCAATGCGCAGGCGCATGCCGTCCAACGCGGCGCCGAGACGCGCGTACCTGCGGCGGGACTGGCCGCCGTCCGGCATGGTGACGGACACGTCGTCAAAGCGCGCTCCGGCTCCGGGCCGGGAAGCGGCCACCGCGCACGTCGCCTCCGCCAGGCCGTAGGCCGTCATGGCGGAGCCCGGGTTGAAGCCCACCGGGGCCGTCGCGGCGAGGAAGCGTTCGAAGCTGTCGCAATGAATCAACTCCGCCGCGCTCACCGCGACCCGCAACGTGCCGAGGTCCACACCGCGGTCGATCTTGTCCCCGTACCTGCCGATGATGTCGTACGCGAAGTTCGGGGCCTTCACATACGTCGCCCCGCTCTCGGTGATCCAGTCCAGCCATTTGAGCGGCGCGGCGGAAAACGCGCCGCTGGGGGCGAGCCACAGCGGCGCGCCCGCCCACATCGCGGACACAAGCGTGATGAGCCCCATGTCGTGGTAGAGCGGCAACCAGCTGCACACCACGTCTTCTTTGCCCAACAGCGTCCGGTCCGCCACTGCGGCGATATTGCTCAGGAACGCCCCACGGGACAAGATCGCCGTCTTCGGCTGCCCCGTGGACCCGGAGGAGTTCTGCAGCACCGCCGGGGTGCTGTCGTCCCCTGTGCGCGGCGGGACAAAGGATTGGGGGCGGGGCTTGGCTCCGATGCGCGCGACGTCTTCGGTCCGGACGCCGGATTGCACGGCGCGCAACTGCTCCAGCTCGCGGCCGTAGCTGAAAATCGTGCGCACCCCGATCTGCGCGCACCGGCCCAATGTCGTCTCAGCCCATCTGCCCAGGTCGGCGCCGCGCACCATGCCGGGGAAGAGCGACACGCTGCCCCCGGCCAACCAGGCGCCGAGCACGCTCGCCACGATGTCGACCGTGGGGTTCCCGATCAACCCGAGCGTTCCCACCGGGCCGTCCGCCCTGTCCAGGAGGTCGGCGGCGACAGCCTCAGCGCGCGCGTGCACCTCCCCCCAGGGGAACCGGCTCCATTCCCTGGTTTCGGCGTCCATGATTACCAGGTCGGCGGAAGTGGACAGCATCGCCTCGGAGATCTTTGCCGCCAGCCTGTTTCCTTGCGCGTCCGTCATCGTCACAGTCGCTCCCTCAGACCGCGGGCTTCGCTTCGGCAACGGGAGCAGAGCCCGCGTTCTTCATGGAAGAGACGATGTCGACGAGGTCGCCGAAAGAATTGCAGACGAGCAGCTGGTCCTCGGAGAGCGCAACCCCGAGCTTCTCCTCGATCACGACGAGGCCGAGCGCGAACCCCACCGAATCGATTCCCAGGTCGTCGACCAGCAACGCGTCCCGCGTGATCTGGCTTGCCCGCACCGAGAGGTCTTCTCGAAGAACCTGCTCCAGTTTTTCGGCGACATCCATCGACATATAGCGCTCCTTTTCGATTTTCTTTCGTGACGGGATCGGGTCGTGGTCCACGCTCGCGCCAGTCCAGAGACGCGACGTGAAGAGTCTGGACTGGCCGAACCGTTCTCCTGCGTGATCGACGCAAGAAGCCGCCCTCGCGGACGAGGAGGCTTTTGGGAGACCAGTTCACCGATGGCTTTTGTCTGCAACGGCTCAGACACTACCCGGTTCAGTTAGGTTAGGCAACCCTATATATATATTTTCCACGATGTATATCCCCGCATACTCTGCGCGGCAACTGCCGCTCTGCGGCCGACCAGCTCACCGACCCCGCCCCCGGCCAAGCCCGTGGGGCGGCCAAGGGTATAACGGCGCCCCGAACAACGAAAACCCTCCCGACGCTTGTCGGGAGGGGGTTTTCTCGCTCTCAGGCCGCCTGCGCTCCGGTTTCGCGGACACGCGACGGGGAGGCGCAAAAATCCTTAGTGGGCAAGGGGGGACTTGAACCCCCACGTCCTTGCGGACACTGGCACCTGAAGCCAGCGCGTCTGCCATTTCGCCACTTGCCCTGGAGACGCTGATGAAGTTCAGCGGGATGAACGTTACCACAGATCCGGGTTCGCGAACGAATCCTTCTCGCGCCTTCGACTGAGGCGAATTCCCCATGGCGGCGGAGCGAGCGCCGCCGCGGAAATCTCGTCCGCCGCGACAACGCGGGCCAGCCGGGCCGCCGCGAGCGAGCTCGGCGAACGAGCGGGCCAAGTCGACCACGGCAACGCGGCGGCATGGCGGCTCCGAGGGCCATATCGGAGAATTTCCTGCGCGCGGAAACAGCCTCGGCGGTTCGTTTTCCCTCGCCGAACCAGGTAACCTGACAAGGTATGGGAATGGTCCAGCGCATTGAGCGCACCCTCGAAGGCGCCATTGGCGATGCCTTCGCCCGCGTTTTTGGCGGGAATTTGCAGGTGAGCGAAGTGCAGGCGGGGTTGCAACGGGAAGCGGCGAGCAATGTCCGCACCGGAGCGGACGGCCAGCCGGGCACCTCGGACCAGTACATGATCCGGATCGGCCAGGACGACGTCGCTCATTTCGAGGAGCACTACCACGAGGTCACAAGGGTGCTGACCCGGCACCTCGAGCAGTTCATCGCGGCACAGGGGTGGGCGGTGCGCCGTCCGGTCTCGGTGCTGATCGAGGTCTCGCCGCAGATGCGGCCCGGACAGCTGCGCATTTCCAGCTCGGCGAGCGAACCTGGCGGCCCAGGGGCCGCCGCGCCGCAGCAACCGGCGGCGCCCGCGCGGACAACCGCTCCCCCGCCCTCGCCTTCCTCTTCGCACCGGCAGAGCGCGCGCCGGGCGTTGCGCCTGACGGAGGGATCTGGGCGCCAGCACCAGCTCCCGCTCGGGGTGACGGTGATCGGCCGGGGATCGGGCGCGGGCGTCCGACTGGACGACAAATCGGTGTCCAGGGAGCACTGCCGGATATGGTGGGACGGGCAGCGGGCTGTGCTCAACGACCTCGGTTCCACAAACGGCACTTCGGTCAACGGGGAACGGGTCGCGGAATGGGAGCTCGCCGACGGCGATGTCGTCAATGTGGGCCAATCGCTCGTTATCGTACGGTTCGGATAGGGGAAAGCTTTGCCGAAACATCCCAGGCAAGGGAGGTCGACATGCAGCAACAGGCGTTGATCTGGCAAGCCGGACGCGCGGCCTTCCTGGCGCTTTTGTGGCTTTTCGTGTTCGCGGTGGTCCGTGTGATCCGTTCGGACATCGCCAACGCGTCAGGCTCGCGGGTGCCCGCGCAGAGCAAAAGCCCCAGCAGCGGCTTTTTCGCCAATTTCGGCAGAGGGCGGCAGGCGAAATACCTGGTGGTCACCCGTGGCGCGCTGCGGAACACGCGGATCGCGCTCGGCGACGCGCCTGTGCTCATCGGCCGGGCCGACGATTCGACGCTGGTGGTGACCGACGAGTACGCGTCGTCACGGCACGCGCGTTTGCTCAAACGAGGAGAGGACTGGTTCGTCGAAGACTTGGGTTCGACGAACGGCACCTATCTCGACCGGGTCAAAGTGACTGCGGCGGTGCGGGTGCCGCTCGGCTCGCCGATCCAGGTCGGCAAAACAGTAGTCGAGCTGCGCGCATGAGCCCCTGGAGCACGACGAGGCGCGAGGAGCACAGCCACATCAGCACCATTTTTGAAAAGCAACCACAGCGCGACCGAGCAGAGGCGGCGCAATGAGCCTCGTCCTGCGCTACGCGGCCCGCAGCGACCGCGGCCTGGTCCGAGGCAACAACGAGGACGCGGCCTACGCGGGCGCGCGCCTGCTGGCGCTCGCGGACGGCATGGGCGGCCACGAGGCGGGCGAGGTCGCCTCGTCGCTGGTGATCAATTCACTCGCTCCGCTGGACGACGAGGAGCCCGGCGGAGAGATTCTGTCCAAGCTGGAGAACGCGGTGCGCGCCGGGAACATCGCCATCGCGGAGCATGTTGCCGAGCACCCGGAGCGGGACGGCATGGGCACAACGCTCTCCGCGCTCTTGTTCACCGGGACCTCGATCGGCCTCGCGCACGTCGGGGACTCCCGCGCCTATTTGCTGCGCGGCGGCGAGCTCACCCAGATCACCCGTGACGACACCTATGTGCAGAGCCTCATCGACGACGGGCGCATCACCGCCGAAGAAGCGCATTCGCACCCACAGCGCTCGCTGATCCTCAAAGCGCTGACCGGCCACGAGGTGCAGCCGACGCTCAATGTCCGCGAGGCGCTGGCCGGGGACCGCTACTTGCTCTGTTCGGACGGCCTCTCCGACGTTGTGAGCGCCTCGACCATCGAGACGGTCTTAGGCGAAGGGGACGTGGACACCGCCGCGGACAAACTCGTGGACCTCGCGCTGCGCAGCGGCGGCCCGGACAACATCACTGTCGTGGTGGCCGAGGTCGCCGACTCGGGGTTCGCGCAAACGCAGCCGATCATCGCGGGCTCCGCGCTCGGCGAAGAGCAGCAGCACGCGCCGCCGCCGGACAGCGCCGCAGGCCGCGCGGCGGCCCTCGGCCAGCAGCAGCGCACCCCGGTCAAGGTGTCAGCCGCCGAAGAGAGCGCTGACAAGCCCCGGCGGCATTGGCGGCTCATCGCCGTGTTGGCCGTGCTGCTGGTCGCCCTCATCGCGGCGGCGTACGGCGGTCGGGCTCTTTTGCGCTCGAATTACTACACAGGTTCGGAGAACGGCTCGGTCGTCATTTACCGGGGCGTCTCCGGATCGCTCTTCGGGGTGCGGCTGCAAGCCTTGGACGAGCGGGTGTGCTTCCGCGAACCGGCCGTGCCCGGCGAGAAAGCGAAAGCGGAGTTCCTGCGCGCGGGCGAGTCCAGGCCGGGCTGCGCGCCCCTCCGGCTCACCGACCTGGAAGTCGCCACCCGCTCCAGCGTGCCCAACCTGCCCTCCGGCGGCCACGACGAAGTCCAGGGCCAAGTCCGACTGCTGTTGGAGCACTTGCTCCCGAACTGCGCCGACCACGCGCGGGCTCCGTTGTCGGCGCCTGCCGCGCCAGCGCCGATGCCGAGCATCGCGCTTCCCGCGCCGCCGCCCCCGTCGGGCGAGCCCGCGCCCTCTTCACAGAGCCCGTTCCCGTCGATAGAGCCGAGCATCGAGCTCCCCGCGCCGCCGTCGGAGGTGCTGCGCGCCTGGAAGCCGGGAATCGACTGCCGGGAGCGCCTCGGATGAGCGCGGCAGGGAGCGCGGTCCGGTCGGAGACAGCCCCCGGCCAGGGCAAATCCCAAGCCCCGTCCGGCAGTCATCTCGCTCCGCGAAACCGCCGGAACGTCGAGCTGGCCCTGCTCGCCGTGGCAGTGGCCTTGGTGCTCGCCGCATTGGCCTTGGTCGACGCCAATCTGCACCGGCCCATGCTGGGCGATCTGGCGCGCATCGCCCTGGTGTACAGCCTGATGATGGGCGGGGCGCACCTCGCGATCCGCTTCTTCGCGCCATACGCGGACCCGTTGCTCTTCCCGATCGTGGCCCTGCTCAACGGGGTCGGCCTTGTGCTGATCTTCCGAATCGAGCTGGAAGTGCGCGACCCAGGGAGCGAGGCGGTCCGCCAGTCGATCCTCAGTTTCGACACCAACCCGCAGTTGGTGTGGACCTTCGTGTCGGTGGCGGCGTTCTCCCTGGTCCTCGGCTTCCTGAAGGACTACCGGGCGCTGTCCCGGTACGGCTACACCCTCGGCGCGCTCGGGGTGTTGTTCCTCGCCGTCCCGATCTTCGCGGCACCGATCAACGGGTCGAACGTGTGGTTGCACTTGGGCTTTTTGACGATTCAGCCGGGAGAGTTCGCCAAGATCGCGCTCATCGTCTGCTCCGCGTCGCTGCTGGTCGCCAAACGGGATCTGTTCGTCACGGCGGGCAACCACGTCTGGGGCTTGGATTTGCCGAGAATGCGCGACCTCGGGCCGCTGCTCTTGGCGTGGGGATTGGCGATCGCCACTTTGTTCCTGCAACACGACCTCGGCATGGGGCTGCTGATCTTCGTGACCGCGCTGCTCATGCTGTACATCGCGACCGAACGGGCCAGCTGGCTGCTGATCGGGCTGCTGATGCTCGTGGTCGCGGGCGCTTTCGCGTTCACGCAAATCCATCATGTCCAAGAACGCGCGCAGGCGTGGGCGAATCCGCTCACGGACTGCGACAACGTCGGCTACCAGCTCTGCGAGGCGCTGTTCGGCCTCGCTGTCGGCGGGCTCGGCGGGACCGGCCTCGGCGCGGGCTCGCCCGCCCGAGTCCCCGAAGCGCATAACGACTTCATTCTCGCAGCGGCAGGCGAAGAGCTGGGGCTGATCGGCCTGGCCGCCGTCATCCTCTTGTACTACCTGCTGGTCGACCGGGGTTTTCGCATTGCGCTCACCGTTCGGGACAGCTTCGGCAAACTGTTGGCGGCGGGCCTGGTCATCACCATCGCGATCCAAGTCTTCATCATCGCGGGCGGCGTGACCGACCTCATCCCGCTGACCGGCCTCACCACGCCGTTCATGTCGTCCGGCGGCTCCTCGCTGCTCTCGAACTACATCCTCATGGCGCTGTTGATCAAGATCTCCCATGAGGCGCGCAAACCGGGGTCGCTCCCAGTCGCGGCGCCGAACAGCGGCGGCAAAGCGAAAAACAACCGGCATTCGGCGCAAAAAGCCACCGCGTGGTTCTCAGGAGCCGACAGCGCCGCGTCAGAGGAAGAGCCGACCACCACCGACCTGCAGAAAATCCCCCCCGAGCCAAAAAACACAGCCGATCCGAAAAACACGAGGGGGGCCGCACAATGAACACGTCCTTGCGCCGGATCGGCCTTGTGCTGGCCTGGCTCGCCCCGCTCGTCCTGATCGCCAATATCACCTATGTGCAGGCCTGGTGGTCCATCGACCTGCGCAACAACGCGCACAACAAACGCGCGCTCTACCGCGAGTACTCGGAGCCGCGCGGCAAGATCACGGCAGGCGGAACGCTGCTCGCCTACTCCGACCCCAGCGACGACCGCTTCCATTACCTGCGCAAATACAATGAGCCGTTGGCGTACGCCCCAGTCACCGGCTATTACTCGATGCTGTTCGACCGGACCGAGCTGGAGCTGAAAGAGAACGACGTCCTCAACGGCAAAGACTCCCGCCTTTTCTCGCAGCGGCTCTTAGACTTCCTCGCCAGCCACGGCCAACGCGGCGGCATGGTGAACACCACTATCGACGCGAAGTTGCAGGAAGTGGCCTACCGGCAGCTTTCCTCCGGCTGCCCCGGCGGCTGCGTCGGGTCGGTGGTCGCCCTCGACCCGAAGAACGGCGCGATCCTGGCGATGGCCTCCAGCCCGAGCTACGACCCCAACCAGCTCTCCAGCCATAATCTCGACGAGACGGCGAAATACTACGAATCTCTCTCCCACGACCCGAACCAACCGCTGCTCAACAGGGCTATCGAACAGGCGTATCCGCCCGGTTCGACGTTCAAGATCGTGACCACGGCGGCAGCACTGTCCTACGGGATCTCGCCCGATCTCAAACTGACGGCCGCAGGCTCCATCCCGCTGCCCGGCACGGCGAACGCGACGATCCCCAACTACGGCGGGCAGGCGTGCCCGGACTCCATCGGCGGCGAAGTGACCCTGCGACAAGCGTTCGCGTACTCGTGCAACACTGCGTTCGTCCAGCTCATGACACAGAAAATACCGAAAGCGGACGCCGTGCTGCGTGGTATGGCGACCCAACTGCAACTCACCGAGAAACAGTCGATCCCCATGTCGGTGGTCCCGTCGCAACTGGTCAGCCCAGAGGAGCCGGATCTGCTGCAAAAGGACCCCGCCGCGCTCGGGCAGTCCGTGATCGGGCAACGCGACGTGCAACTGACCCCGCTGATGAACGCGGAAATCACAGCTTGCGTCGCCAACGGCGGTTTTTTGGCCCGCCCGTTCGTGGTGCGCCAAGAGTTCGGCCCGGACCTCAAACCGCTCAGCGACGACCAGACGACCCGTTCCGTGCTGGTCCCCGCGATGCGGCCGCAGACCGCGAAAACGCTCACCGACTTCATGGTCGAGTCGGAGCGCCGCTCGGGCGGGAAAGGCAAGGACCCGAAACTCGACATCGCCTCGAAGACCGGAACCGCGGACAATCCGCACAACAAAAGCCCCTACACCTGGTATGTCGCGTTCGCCCCGGCCAGCCGTCCGGTGATCGCCTTGGCTGTCCTGGTCGAAGGTTCGGACGCGCTGGGCCCCGGCGCCACTGGGGCAAGCGTCGCAGGGCCGATCGGACGGGCAGTGATCGCGCAAGCGCTCGCGGACGGGGGGCGGCGATGAGCACGCCGAAACATCTCGGGGGCCGCTACACCCTCGGCGAGGCGATCGGCTACGGCGGCATGTCCGAAGTCCACATCGCACGGGACGAACGGCTCGGCCGCACCGTCGCGATCAAGCTGCTCCGCCCGGATTTGGCCCGCGATCCTCGGTTCTACCTGCGGTTCCGTCGAGAGGCGCAGAACGCCGCGGCGCTGAACCACCCCATGATCGTCTCGGTTTTCGACACGGGGGAATCCGCATCGGACCAAGGCCCGATGCCGTACATCGTGATGGAGTACGTCGACGGGCAGACGCTGCGCGAGGCCCTGCAGAACGGGCCGCTCACCACCCAAGAGGTCCTTTCCTGGATCGCGGACGTCGCTGCCGCGCTGGACTTCAGCCACCATAACGGCATCGTGCACCGCGACGTGAAGCCCGGCAACATCATGATCGACAAGACCGGCCAGGTGAAGGTGATGGACTTCGGCATCGCCCGCGCCATCTCCGACGCGACGATCACGGCGACGCAGACCGCGACGGTGATCGGCACCGCGCAGTACCTGTCCCCCGAACAGGCACGGGGCGAGACCGTGGACCCGCGTTCGGACGTGTACTCCTTGGGCTGTGTGCTCTATGAGCTGTTGGCGGGCGCGCCGCCGTTCACCGGGGACACGCCGCTCGCCATCGCCTATCAGCATGTGCGCGAGGACCCCAAGCCGCCGTCCTCGCTCAAGAAGACCCTGACTCCGGACATCGACGCCGTGGTGCTCAAAGCGATGAGCAAGAACCCGGCGAACCGCTACCAATCCGCCGCCGAACTGCGCTCCGACGTGCTCAAACTGCTCGCGGGCGAGCGGCCGAGCGCGCCGAGGGTCATGTCGGAGGCAGAACGCAATTCGCTGCTTTCCAGCGGCGAGATCACCGGTCCGACGCACAAACCGCTGCGCGAGCACGGGCAGCCGGTCGCCGAACCGGGCTCACGGCCGCGCGGAGTCTATGCGGCGCTTGTGGTGGCTGTGATCGCGGCGCTGGTCGCCGCGTATTTCGCGATCAGCAATATCCATCCGGTGCCCGCGGGGTACGCCATGGTCCCCAATGTGGCCGGGATGAGCGAGCAGCAAGCCACCGACGCGCTGCGCACATCCGGGGTCCGCTACAAGATCGACCACCAGGAGAGCGTCGAGACCAAACAAGGCAACGCCATCGGCACGACGCCGCAGGGCGGCAGCGCGGTGGACAAGAACGCCGAAGTGACCCTGACCATCTCGTCCGGCCCAGGCCAAACGGTTGTGCCCGACCTGCGCAACGTCCCCTACGGCGAAGCGATAACGCGCCTGAGCGCGGCCGGCCTGGTCGAGGACCCCAATCGCCCGCCGCCGGAGTTCTCCGACGAGATCGACAAAGACCGGGTGATTTCAACCCAGCCCGCCGCCAACAAGACCGCGCTCAAAGGCACCAAGGTGCAGCTCATTCTCTCCAAGGGGCCGGAGAACACGCAGATCCCCAATGTGGTCGGCCAACAGAGCGACGCCGCCACCAAGGCGATCACCGACGCGGGCCTCGCCCCGCCCGCCTTCGTCGAACAAAGCTCGACCGAGCCGTACGGGAAGGTGCTGAGCCAGGACCCGCAGCCGGGCTCCGACGCGAAACGCAAATCCGTGGTGACTCTGACCATCTCGAAGGGCGACCAAATCGCGATGCCGGACCTGACCGGCATGACCGAGCAGGAGGCCCGCACGGCGCTGCGCAAGGCTGGCTTCTCCGGACAGGTGACGACGCAGAGCACGCAGGGCAACGGGATCATCCTCCCCGACCCCAACAAGGTCCCCGGCCAGATTTTCCGCCAGGACCCCGCCCCAGGAACCGCCTTCCCGAAACTGGGCACGGTGACCATTGACATGTACCATTCGGGGTAGTCTGAGACTTGCGGCGCGCGAGGCCGTCGTGTATGATCGAATGGGTGTTCGATGTCCTGCTCGCGCACGCGTTCGCGGCGTTCTTAGCCCCTGCGCTTGTCGCGCGTTGGGGGCGGCAGGCGTTCTTGGCGCTCGCATTCGTCCCCGCCGCGAGCTTGGCCTGGGTGCTGTCCGCGACCCGAGGCGGACAGGTCGAGCTGCGAGAACACCACACCTGGATACCCCAAGCCGCGATGGACGTGGACCTGATGCTCGACCCGCTCGGGGTCATCATGTGCCTGCCCGTGCTGGGGGTCGGCGCGGTGGTCCTGGCCTATTGCTCCCGCTACTTCGCCCCGGACGAGCCGAAACTCGGCGCCCTCGCGGGCCAGCTCACCGGATTCGCCGGCGTCATGTTCGGCCTCATCGTCAGCGACAACACGCTGCTGCTGTTCATGTTCTGGGAGATCACCAGCGTTCTCTCGTACCTGCTGGTCGGCCATCAGGGGCATAAGCTCGTCGCCCGCCGAGCGGCGCTGCGCGCGCTCAACATCACGACCCTCGGCGGCCTCGCCATGCTCGTCGGCGTCATCATCCTCGGCGAACAGACGGGAAGCTACCTGCTGTCCGAGATGCTCCGCCATCCCGTCGGCGGAGCCCTCGGTCAGACGGGGGTCGCCCTCGTGCTCGTCGGGGCGTTCACGAAATCGGCGCTGGTGCCCTGGCACCTGTGGCTGCCCGGCGCGATGGCGGCGCCGACCCCGGTCAGCGCCTACCTGCACGCCGCGGCAATGGTCAAAGCCGGGGTGTACTTGGTGGCGAGGCTGGCCCCCGCGTATGCCCACGCCCCGGTGTGGCATTGGATGGTCCTGCCGTTCGGCCTCGCCACGGCGCTCTTGGGCGGCTGGCGCGCGCTTCGCGCCTGGGACGCGAAGCTCGTGCTGGCGTTTTCCACGATCAGCCAGCTCGGGCTCATGACCATGCTCGTCGGCTCCGACAGCGAGGCGTCCCGAGCGGCGGGCCTGGTGATGCTGCTCGCCCACTCGCTCTTCAAGGCGGCGCTGTTCATGACAGTCGGCGGCGTCGACCGCACGGCAGGCAGCCGCCACCTGCCCAAACTCTCCCGCATGGGCCCGAGGGCGGCGCCGCTCGTCGCGGCGGCGGCGCTGGCGGGGGCTTCTATGGCGGCTTTGCCGCCTTTTTTGGGTTTCGTCGGCAAACACGCGGCATTCGACTCCTTGCTCACCGAGCACGCCCCGGTCTGGGAACTCGCCCCGCTCGCCCTGCTCGAAGTCGCGGCGGCGGCGCTCACCACGGGGTACAGCCTGCGACTGAGCTGGGGGCTCTACGCCCACAAGCGCGGAGCCGAACCCGCCCTGCGCCCCGCTGTCGCACTCTGGGCCCCGCCAGCCATTCTGGCCCTGCTGGGCCTTGTCGCGTCGTTCACGCTGCCCATGTGGTCCTGGATCGTCAACGCCGCCGCCGTCGGGCCCGTCTTCGGGGGCGACGCGCAGACCGGCCCGAGCGAACTGACCGCGTTCGGACAGCTCGGCGCGGGCGCGGCACTGGTCGCGGTGGCTCTGGTGATCGGCTGCGGACTGTTCGCCGTCAATCCCAACCTGCCGAAGTCGCGCCGGCGCCTCGGCAACGCCGACGAAGTCTACGACGAGATCATGCGCCTCCTGTCCGCGCTCGCGCTGCGCGTGACGGCGTTCGTCCAACGAGGCTCGCTGCCGATCGCCCAGGCCACCACCCTCACGGTGCTCACCGTCTTCCCGCTCGCCATGCTTTTCTCCGGACCGAGGAACCCGATCAAATGGCATCCCTACGACTCGCCCTTCCAGCTCGTCGTCGCTGTCATGATGATGATCGGGGCGGTGGCGGCGGTGGCGTTGACGCACAGGATCGGGGCGGTGCTCGCCGCCGGGGTCACCGGATACGGCTGCGGGGTGCTGTTCTCCCTGCACGGCGCCCCGGATCTCGCGCTCACCCAATTTCTCGTCGAGACGCTCACCCTCGTCGTCTTCACGCTCGTGCTGCGCAAGTTCGACGCGCGGACGAACGAGCCGATCCCGGTGTTCTCGTACGCCGTGCGCATAGTGTTCTCCTTGGCGGTCGGCGGCGCGCTGTCGCTCCTCGCGCTGTTCGCCATCAGCGCGCGAGGCGCGGGAGCGCCTGCCCTGGCGGGTTCGCTCGCCGCAGAAGGGCTCGCGCGCGCCCACGGCAGCAACACCGTGAACGTCATCATCGTGGACATCCGCGCCTGGGACACTTTCGGCGAGATCTCCGTCCTGCTCGTCGCGGCCACCGGCGTCGCGTCGCTGGTCTTCGTGAACCGCCGATACGGGTCCCTCCCCCGGCTGGCGCAGGCCCCGGCGCAGGCGGGCAAACAGGTGAGCTGGTTGCGCTCCAGCGAGTTCACCGACCCGAGGCAGCGCTCGATCATCCTGGAGATCGCGACCCGGATGGTCTTCCCCACGATCATGACCCTCTCCGTGTATTTCTTCTTCAGCGGCCACAACGCGCCCGGCGGCGGCTTCGCCGGGGGCCTGGTCGCCGGGCTCGCGCTGGTGCTGCGATATCTCGCGGGCGGTCGTTATGAGCTCGGCGAGACACTGCCGGTCGAGGCCGGGAAAATCCTGGGTGCGGGCCTCGCCCTCACCGCGGCCACGGCCGCGGGCTCGGTCCTCGTCGGCCTGCCCGCGCTCTCCAGCGCCAGCGTCGCGCTCGACCTCCCCGTCCTCGGGGCGCTGCGGCTGAACACCTCGAGCCTTTTCGACCTGGGCGTCTATTTGATCGTCGTCGGCATGGTCCTCGACATTTTGCGCAGCCTCGGCGCCCGCCTCGACGAGGGCGACGACGTGGACGCGGAACAGCCGGGGGCGCGCCCCTCCCCAGCCGCCGGAGCAGGACGGCCCGCATGAGCGCGAACATGACGCTGGTGGTCCTCATCGGCCTGCTCGGAGCCACCGGGGTGAATCTGCTCCTGCGCCGCACCCTGACCAAGATGTTGATCGGCACGATCCTGCTCGGCAACGCGGTGAACTTGCTCATTCTTGCCGCTGGCGGGCCCTCCGGGGCTCCGCCGATCGTGGGAGCGGCCCCCGGCGAGCCGACCGCCGACCCCTTGGCGCAAGCGATGATTCTGACCGCCATCGTCATCTCCCTCGGCGTCGCGGCGTTCGTCCTCGCCCTCGCCTACCGCTCCTACCGGTTGCAAACCGACGAGGACGTGGACGACGACGTCGAAGACGAGAGCGTGGCCCAGCGCGCGGAGTTCGACGGCGAGGCAGAGCCGGACGACGAGCCGGCGAAGGTGGACGTGGGCGACACGGAAGGCCAGCTTCGCACATGAACCTCGCGCAAGTGCTCGTCCCGGCTCCCGTCATCGTGCCGATGGCCGGAGCCGCCGGAACGCTCATCCTCAGCCGAAGGCCCAGACTCGCCCTGCTCACAGCTTCCAGCACGCTCATCGCGACCCTGGCCGCCAGCGTCGGCCTGCTCTTCCTCGTGGACACGCGGGGCGAACAGCGCGTCTTTCTCGGCGGATGGGGCAAGACGGCGCATTCCCCGGGGCCGCTCGGCGTCGAGCTGAGCGGCGACCGCCTCAGCGCGCTCATGCTCGTGGTCTCGGCCTGCGTGCTCTTCGCGGTGTTGGTGTACGCGGTGAGCCAGGGCGTTCGGGACGGAGACGGGAACGAACCGGTCTCGATCTTCTTGCCGACGTACCTGGCGCTGACCGCCGGGGTGTGCGACGCGTTCTTGGCCCACGACATCTTCAACCTCTACGTGGGCTTCGAGGTGCTCCTCGCGTCGAGCTACGTGCTTTTGACCATCGGCGGCGGCGGAGCGCGGATCAGAGCCGGGATCTCCTACGTGATGGTCTCCATCCTTTCCTCGACGGTCTTCCTCATTGGGATCGCGCTGATCTACGCCACGACCGGATCGCTCAACTTCGACCAGGTCGGAGCGTCGCTGCAGAACGCTCCCAGCGGCCTGCGCTCAGCGCTCTTCGCTGTTCTGCTCGTGGCGTTCGGCGTGAAATCCGCCATTTTCCCGCTGTCCGCGTGGCTGCCCGACTCCTACCCGACCGCGCCCGCGCCGGTGACCGCGGTCTTCGCGGGGTTGCTGACCAAGGTGGGCGTGTACGCCATCATCCGCGCGCACACGCTGCTCTTCCCCGGAGCCGGGCTCGACGCCGTGCTGCTCGTCGCGGCGCTCGGCACGATGGTCATCGGCATTCTTGGCGCGCTCGCCCAGTCCGACATGAAACGGGTCCTGTCCTTCACGCTGGTGAGCCACATCGGCTACCTCGTGTTCGGCGTCGCCCTGTCCACCCCGCAAGGGCTTGCGGGAACGGTGTACTACGTGGCGCACCACATCTTGGTGCAGACGACGCTCTTCCTTGTGGTCGGGCTCATCGAACGGCAAGCGGGGGCCTCCTCGCTGCGCCGTCTCGGCGGCCTCGGAGCCGCAAGCCCCCTGCTCGCCGCGCTGTTCCTGATCCCGGCGCTCAACTTGGCCGGAATCCCCCCCTTCTCCGGCTTCATCGGCAAACTCGTCCTCACCCAGGCCGCCGTGGCCCACGGGGGAGCCCTCGCCTGGATTCTCATCGCGGGCGGCATGGTCACAAGCCTGCTCACCTTGTACACGATCATGCGCGTGTGGAACCTCGCCTTTTGGCGGCGGCGCGAGGACGCGCCGGAAGGCGAGCTCTCGAACGCCGCCCCGCCGACGATGAGCAGCGAACTCGTGGACATCGCGTACGCGGACCGCGCGGACGTCGGGCGGATGCCGTACGGCATGGTCGGCTCGACCATCGCCTTGGTGGTCCTCGGGCTCGGGCTCGCCTTCGCGGCGGGGCCGATCCTCGGCATCGCCGAACGCGCCGCGGTGGAGACCAGGGGTGCCCCATGAGCAGGCTCGGCAGCAAAGAACAAATCCGTGAACTGGTCGTGCGGGGCGGCGCGATCATCTGGCTGATCGTGGTGTGGGTCTTGCTGTGGGGCGAGGCGACGCCGCTCATCGTCGGCTCGGGCGTGCTCGTGTCCGTGTCGGTGATCGTTTTCCTGCCGCTGCCAAGAGTGCCAGTCGGCACACGGGTCCGACTCGGCTCCCTGTTCGTGCTGTGCTTGCTCATCGCCAGAGACCTGGTGGTCTCAAGCTTCCAGGTGGCCTGGTACGCCGTCCGGCCCGCTGGAGCCCCGCCCAGCGGCATCCAATGGGTGAAGTTGCGCATGAGCTCGGACCTCGTGCTGACGCTCGCGATTTTGGCGCTCACCCTGATCCCCGGCACTGTGGTGTTGGCGATCGACCGGGTGCATCGCCGGGTCCAGGTCCACCTCATCCCGTCCCGCAATGAGGCGGACGTGAAGAAGTTCGAAGCCCAAACAGCGGCCCTGGAGCGGTGGTTCAGCCGCGCCTTCGAACAAGGCAAAGGCAAATGATGGATTGGTTGTGGATCTCCTCAGCGGTTTTGCTCTGCGCGGCCGCGCTGCTCACCACCTGGAAGGTCGCCTTCGGGCCCAAGACGCTCGACCGGCTCGTCTCCGTTGACACGTTGGTGGCGGTGGTCATGTGCGCGTTGAACGGGTGGGCGGCGTACAGCATGGACTCGACGGTGGTCTACGGGACGACGGCGCTCTCGTTATTGGGTTTCATCGGCTCGCTCAGCGTGGTGCGCTTCCGCGTGAAAGACAAACGGAGGAGATCCTGATGGACCTCGCCGCCGCCCTCTTCATCTTCGCGGGTTCCGTCCTCGCGCTCACCGCCGCGCTGGGCATCGTGCGCTTCCCGGACACGTTGACGAGGATGCACGCCGCGGCCAAACCGCAGGCGCTCGGGCTTGTCCTCAGTTGCGTCGGGGCCGCGATCCGGCTCCGGCACAGCATCGACCTCGGCATGCTCGTGCTCATCGCGCTCTTCGCCCTGCTGACTTCGCCCGTTCTCGCGCACCTGATCGGCAGGCTCGCCTATCGGGAGCTGCTCGAGGACCAAGCCGCGCTGCAAGCGCGGCAAAAACTCTGACAAGGCCCCCTCGCCCGGCGACGGCGCAAATCTGATGGAAAAACGTCAGCCAAGTGCGCTATGAATGAGGGCATGGCGCAAACCACACCTGGTGTCAGGGCTCTCGTGCGACTGTGGCCGTACGTCCGGCCCTACGCGGGCCGGATCGGCCTCTCCTTAGGTCTGGTGCTGCTCTCCGTGCTCACCAGCGTGTGCATCCCGCTGATGGTCAAACATGTGGTGGACGGCCCGATCGCTCGCAACGACACGCGGGGGCTTGTGTGGCCCATCGTGGTTGTGTCGGCGTTGGGGCTTGTGGACGCGGGTGCGATCTGGGGCCGTCGCCGCGTCGGAGCGCGCCCCTCCGCCGAGTTGGAGACCAGCATGCGGGCCCGAGTGTTCGCCCATGCGCAGCGGCTCGCGATCGGGGAGCACGCCGAATGGGACTCCGGGCAATTGCTCTCGCGCGGCGTGGAGGACCTGCGCCAGTTGCGCCGCTTCGCCGCCTTCTTCGGCCCGTTCTTCATCGTGAACACTGTCGCCATCGTGGCGACCACCGCCACGATGCTCGTCTTGTGCTGGCCGCTGGGCGTCATCCTCATCGTCTGCGAAGTGCCGATGCTGGTGGCCACGAGCAAGCTCGAACGCTCCTGGCGCCGCGTCTCCAGGCAGGTGCAAGACCTCGTCGGCGACATCACCACGACCGTCGAGGAGTCGGTGCTCGGCGTCCGAGTGCTCAAAGCGTTCGGCGCGGGGCCGGGCTTCATCGCCCGGTACCGCGCGCAAGCCGACGAACTTCGCGCGCTCGAACTGCGCGAGACGCGGCTGAAGGCGTCGCTGTGGATGGTCAGCGGCGCCACGCCGGTGTTCACCGTCACCGCGATGCTGCTCGTGAGCGGCTGGGGCGTGGCGAAAGGGCAATGGACGCTCGGCACGCTCGTCGCCGCGATTTCCTTGGTCATGTATTTGAATTGGCCGCTCACCTCCATCGCGCTGCTGCTCGGCGACCTGTTCAGCACCGTGAACGCGGCAGTCCGGCACTGGGAGCTCATGGACCGGCCGGTCTCGGTCACCGACCCGATCCGCCCGCGCGCCTTGCCGCAGCCGGTGCGGGGCGAACTCGCCTTCGAACATGTCGGCTTCACCTACCCGGACGCGAAGGCTCCGGTGCTCACCGATGTGTCGCTGCAACTACGGCCCGGTGAAATCCTCGCCCTGGTCGGCCCGACCGGGTCGGGCAAGAGCACGCTCGCGAATCTCGTGCCCCGACTGCTCGACGTCACGTCGGGGCGGATCACCCTCGATGGCGTGGACATCCGCGAGCTGCGACTCGCGGACCTGCGCGCGCAGATCGCTGTGGCCTTCGAAGAGCCTGTGCTCTTCTCCGCGAGCGTGCGTGAGAACGTCGCCCTCGGACAGCCCGACGCCACCGACGGCGCGGTCGCCGACGCGCTCGAGATCGCCTCTGCCGCTGAGTTCGTCGCGAAACTTCCGTGGGGGGCCAGCACCCGCGTCGGCGAACAAGGGCTCAGCCTCTCCGGGGGCCAACGCCAGCGTCTGGCCCTCGCGCGATCCGTCCTCGGCCAACCGAAGGTGCTCGTGCTCGACGATCCGCTCTCCGCGCTGGACGTGGACACCGAGGCGCAGGTCCAAGCGAAGCTTCGCCGGGCCGTCCAGGACAGCGAGGGCGCGCAGGGCGCCGCCGCGCCAGAGACACGCCCCTGGGCGCCGACCACATTGCTCGTTGCGCATCGCCCTTCCACCGCGGCCCTCGCCGACCGGGTGGCGCTGCTCTGGGACGGACGTGTGGAAGCCGTCGGGTCCCATGAGGAACTGCTGGCCGCCTCCGAGCGCTACCGCCACGTCATGGGCGCGATCAGGGAGCAAGCCGATGTCTGAGCAGGATTGGCGGGGAGTCGCGAACGAGGACGAGGACCCGGACAAAAAAGGCAACTTGGTCCTTGCCCGGCGCTCGCGGGCGCTGCTTGTGGACCTGACGCGCCCGCACGCGGGCAAACTCTGGACGCTCGGCGCGCTCGTTGTGGCCGACAACGCGTGCTTCGTGCTGATCCCGCTCGTGGTCGCGTACGGACTGGACAAGGGGATCGGCCAGGCCGCGCAGAGCGCTGGGGCTCCTGCCGCGCAGATGCTCGGCGTGCGCGTCGGCGGGGGATGGGCCGCGCTGGCCTTCGCGGTGGCGGCGCTGCTGCTGCTGGCGCTGTTCGGCGCGTGGCTCAACTACGCGTCGCAGACAAGGGCGGCGGCACTGGCCCAATCGATACTGCTTGAGCTGCGAACCAGAGTGTTCACCCATGCGCAGCGCCTCTCCGTCGCCTTCCACGAGCGCTACACGTCCGGCAAGGTGATCGCTCGGCTCGGCAATGACATGGACACGCTCATGGAGTTTCTCAGCGGCTCAGTCGTCGAGTCCATGAACGCCGCGCTGTCCCTGGTGAGCATGACCCTGATCCTGTTCTGGCTCGACGTGCCGCTCGCGCTCGTCGGCCTCGCCGGGTTCGTCCCCATGGTCGTGATGACCCGGCGCTCCGGCAGGCTCCAGCGGATTTCGCAGCGCCGGGCCCGTCGGGCCATCGCGAGGGTCATCACGCATTATGTGGACGCGATGAGCGGCATCCGGGCCGTGCAGTCGTACCGAAGGGAGCAGCGCAACGAGGAGATCCTCGCGGCCGAAAGCGCCGAATACCAGGCCACCACGGTCGAGGCGACCGTGAACATGGCGAACTACATCGGCTTTTCCCGGCTGGTCGACAACCTTTCGACGGTCGCGGTGCTGCTGGTCGGCAGTTGGCGCGTGATCCACGGCGAGATCCAAGTCGGCGTGCTCGCTGCGTTCTTGATGTATCTGCGCAACTTTTATGAGCCGCTGGAGACGTTGGCCCAGGTTTTCAACATGTACCAATCGGCGGCCTCCGCGTTGGAGAAGATCTCCGGGGTGCTCGAAGAGCGCCCCGCCGTCCCGGAGCCTGAACACCCGGTCGTTCCGGCGAACGACGAGGGCGGCGTCGTCTTGGACCGCGTGACGTTCTCGTATTCGCCGCAGGGTCCGCCGGTCCTGCCCGACTGCTCGCTGTCCATCGCGCCGGGGCAGGTGGTCGCGATGGTCGGGGAGACAGGGGCGGGGAAGTCCACTATCGCCAAGCTCATCGCCCGGTTCTACGACCCGACTTCGGGGTCGGTGCGCCTCGACGGGGTGGACCTGCGGGACATCGCGGACGCGGAACTGCGCAAACGGATCGTCATGGTGACGCAGGAGCCGTACCTGTTCTCGGGAACCGTCTTGGAGAACATCCGACTCGGCAAGGCGGACGCGGAGCTCGCCGAGGTCATCGCCGCCGCGCGGGCAGTCGGGGCGGACGAGTTCATCAGCGCGCTGCCCGAGGGGTATCACACGTGCGTGCAGAAGCGCGGCGACCGGCTCTCCGCCGGGGAACGCCAGCTCGTGGCGTTCGCCAGGGTTTTCCTGGCGGCGCCGAAAGTCATCGTGCTCGACGAGGCCACCGCGAGCCTCGACATCCCGAGCGAACGAGTGGTGCAGCGGGCCTTGGGCGCGCTGCTCGACGGGCGCACTGCGATCATCGTGGCGCACCGGCTCTCCACCGTGGAAATCGCGGACCGTGTGCTCGTGGTCGGCGAAGGGAGAATTCTGGAAGACGGCCCGCCCGCCGAACTGCTGCGCGGGCAAGGGGGCGCAGAAGGCTCCCCCACCGGCTATTTCGCGCAGCTGCACACCGCCTGGCAGCGCTCTCTGGCCTAAAGCCTCGCGCGTGTCCTGCGCGGATTGGGCCTGGCGAGGATTGGCTCCGCGCGGACCCTGGGGATTCTGCTCTGCGAGGATTTCCCACGAGCACTTCCTACGGTCTTGTATCATTGGGGCATGCGCGTGTTCCGGGCCGACACAATGCCCCCTTGGTGGCTGGGGGCGCTCAGCGCGCTCGGGCTCGGGGCCGCTGTCGCCTCGGCGGACTTCCCGATGTCGCGGCGTGAGCGGTTCCTCGCCCGCGCGGCGCGCATCGCGGGCTCCGCGGCATGCGCGGGCGCGGGCGCGGAGCAACTTCGGCGCGCAGCCTCGCTGCCGCCCCCGATCCCGATCTCCCAGCGAGCAGGCGCGGCCATCGCATGCGCGGCCTCACTCAGCACCACCCCGTTGATCGGCGAGCGCTGCGTCGACAAAGCCGCTCGGGCGCTCTCCGCCCGAGGGGCGAGCTGGCCCAGGGCGCGACTCGGCGCGCTCATCGCCGCCACAGCGCTGCTCGGCGAACTGTTGCAACGTTTCCCGGCCCCGCCGACCCCGAAGACCCCGCCGCCCAGGCGGCGGCTCGTGCGGCCAAACCCCGGAACAATAATACGCAACTAGTTTCATAGACACTTTGTTGCATATCATCACTGGGCGCGCTACCCTGAGACGATGGCCCTCGAACACGCCCTGCTCGTCTCGCTCGCCGAACGTCCGAGCACGGGCTACGACCTGGCCAGGCGGTTCGACAAATCCATTTCCTTCTTCTGGTCGGCCTCGCACCAGCAGATCTACCGCACCCTGCAACGGATCGTCGCGGCCGAATGGGCCACCTGCGAAGTCGTGCGGCAAAACGGGAAACCCGACAAAAAGGTCTACTCCATCTCTGAAGAAGGCAAAGCCGAACTCGCGAAATGGGTGAACAAACCCAGCTCGGGGCCGATCCTGCGCTGGGAGCTGCCCGTCAAACTGCGCGGCCTCGCCCACGGCGACCCGGACGTCCTCGTCAAAGACCTGCGCGCGCACCGCGAGCAGGCCGTCCGCACGCTCGCGCATTACCGGGACAGCGAAGCCAGGCACTTCCCCGCAGCCCCGCTCACCGGAGCCCCGCTGTACCAGCGCCTCGTGCTCGAAGCCGGAATCCGACAGGCCGAAGCCCTCATCGCGTGGCTCGACGAGGCCGCCGCCGCGCTCGAACCACACAGCCCCCAGCCCTCCGAAGACGCCATCTGATCGCCCGCCCGCCACGACCGCCCCGCCACGACTAGGAGACAGCGATGAACACCAGCATCCGCCGCCCTGCCGCCGAACAACCGGCGCTCCCCTACCCGAACCTGCTCTCCGAGCTGGACCTGGGCCGCACCAGACTGAAGAACCGCGTGGTCATGGGCTCTATGCACACCGGGTACGAGGACTACCCCTGGATGATCGACAAACTCGCCGCGTACTACGGCGAGCGCGCGGCGGGCGGCGTCGGGCTCATCGTCACCGGCGGCTACGCGCCGAACTACCTGGGCTCCACCGTGCCGCTGTTCGGCCAGTTCACCACGAAGCTCGTCGCGAAGTCGCACCGGAAAATCACCGACGCCGTGCACGAGCACGGCGCGAAGATCCTCCTGCAAATCCTGCACACCGGCCGCTACGCCTTCCACCCGCTCGCTGTCTCGGCCTCTGCCACGAGCGCCCCGACGACCCCGTTCCGGGCTTGGAAGATGCCGGGCTGGCTGATCCGCAGCACCATCCGCGATTACGCCAGGGCCGCGAAGCTCGCCAAAGCCGCGGGCTACGACGGGATCGAGGTCATGGGCGGCGAGGGCTACCTCATCAACCAGTTCCTCGCCCCGCTCACCAACAAGCGGACCGACGAATGGGGTGGCACGCCGCAGAAGCGCCGCCGCTTCCCCGTCGAGATCACCAGGCAGATCCGCGCGGCGGTCGGGCCCGATTTCATCCTCCAGTTCCGCATCTCCTTGGTGGACTACGTCCCAGAAGGGCAAACGTGGGAGGAGATCGTGGCGCTCGCCAAAGAGCTCGAGGAAGCGGGCGTGGACATCTTCAACACCGACATCGGCTGGCACGAGGCGCGGGTGCCGACCATCGTCACCTCGGTGCCCTCCGGAGCTTTCGTCGAGTACACCCATGCGCTCGCCCAACAGGTGGACGTCCCGGTCATCGCGTCGAACCGGATCAATATGCCCGAAGCCGCCGAGCAGATCCTCGCCGAAACCGACGTGGACCTGATCTCCATGGCGCGTCCGCTGCTGGCCGACCCGAACTGGGTGAACAAGGCGAAGGCGGGCCAGTCCGACCTCATCAACACCTGCATCGCCTGCAACCAGGCCTGCCTGGACCACGCCTTCGCGCACAAGACTGTCTCATGCCTGCTCAACCCGCGCGCAGGGCGGGAGACGCAGTTGCAGCTCCTGCCGACCCGCAAAGCCAAAAAGGTGGCCGTGGTGGGCGCTGGACCCGCGGGCCTGGCGACTGCGGTCTCCCTCGCCGAACGAGGGCACAGCGTGACCCTCATCGAGGGCGACGACCGCATCGGCGGGCAGTTCCTCATCGCCAGCAAAATCCCCGGCAAGGAGGAATTCCGGCACACGCTGCGCTACTTCCAGAAGCAGTTGGAGCACCACAAGGTGCAGGTGCGGTTGAACACGAGGATCACCGCGGCGCAGCTGTCCGCCGAGGGCTTCGACGACGTGGTGGTGGCCACCGGCGTCGCTCCGCGGATGCCCAGGATCCCCGGCGTCGAGCATCCTATGGTGCTCTCCTACGCCGACGTGGTCAAAGAGGGCAAACCCGTCGGCAAACGGGTCGCGGTGATCGGGGCCGGCGGCATCGGCTTCGACGTGAGCGAATTCCTCACCACCGAGGATTCCCCGACCTTGCACCTGAAGGAGTGGCGCCAGGAGTGGGGGGTTTCCGACCCTGTCGATCCCGCCAGGGGCGGGCCTCGGGGCGGGATCGTCGCGCCGAAACCCGGCCCTTCGCCCCGCGAGGTGTATCTGCTCGCCCGGACCCCGGGCCCGCTGGGGAGGAAACTCGGCAAAACCAGCGGCTGGGTCCATCGGGCCGCGATCAAGGCGAAGAAGGTCGTGCAGCTGTCCGGCGTGAATTACGAGAAGATCGACGACCAGGGGCTGCACATCACCTTCGGCGAAGAGCACAAAGACCCTCGGGTGCTCGAAGTCGACAACGTCGTCATCTGCGCAGGCCAAGAGTCGCAGCGCGGCTTGTACGACGAGTTGGTCGCCAAGGGCGTCCGGGCGCACGTCGTCGGCGGGGCGCTGCTGGCGGGCGAGTTGGACGCGAAACGCGCGATCCGGCAAGGGACCGAGCTCGCCGCGGCCTTGTGATCGCCCAGCGGCACGCGCGCGGCGGCGCAACGCGGCTCTCGTCGTAGAATGGGTCTGATTTGATCTGCTAAGGAGCCTCATGCCACTGCCGCCGCCTGCCCCAGGGCAACCCGCTGTCATCACTGGAGCCTCGGACGGCATCGGCAAAGCCATCGCTTTCGAACTCGCCGCGCTCGGGCGCCCGGTGCTGCTGGTGGCCCGCCGCGGCGAGCTGCTCGAAAAGACGGCCGAGCAGATCCGCGCCCGGCACGGCGTGGACGCGCAGATCCGCGCAGTGGACCTGGTGGACAGAGACGCGCGCCGGAAGTTCCTCGACGAGCTGGCCGAGATGGACGTGTCGGTCCTGGTCAGCAATGCGGGCGTGGTGACGGCGGGCCTGTGGCACGGCAGACTCGACCCGGCGCTCGAGCGCGCCGAAGTGGAGCTCAACGTCGTGGCCGCCTACGAGGTCGTCCTGGCCGCGCTGCCGAAGATGCTCGAACGCGGCTCCGGCGGCGTCGTCGTCACCGGTTCGATCGCGGGCAACGGCCCCGCGCCGATCACCACGACGTACTCGGCGACGAAGGCGTTCCTGAACACCTTCGCCGAAAGCCTGCACTTCGACGTGCGCGGACGTGGCGTCAATGTGACCCTGCTCGCCCCTGGCGTCGTCCACACCGGACTGCTCACCGGCCCGCTGACGCGCGTGCCGGGCTTCCTGTGCGCCACCGCGGAACAAACCGCCAAGGCCGCGGTCGAGGGCGTGGCGCGCAACAAGCTCCGGGTGGCCCCCATCGCCGCGCACAAGGTCCAGTCCGCGCTCGCGAACTACCTCCCGAGGCCGCTGTGGGCGAGGGCCATGTACCGCTTTTACGGAGGCAAGTGAGCATGGGCGACACGAAAGACCGTTTGCTGTGGGTGGACTGCGAGATGACCGGGCTGCGCCCCGGCTTCGACCAGCTCATCGAGATCGCCGCCCTGGTCACCGACGGCGAGCTGAACATCATCGACGACGGGATCGACCTGGTGATCCACGCCGAGGAGGACAAACTCGCCCAGATGGACGAGTACGTGACGAATATGCACGCGAGCTCCGGGCTCACCGAAGCCGTGCGCGCCTCCGAGCTGTCCCTCGCCGAAGCCGAGGAGCGCGTGCTCGCCTACGTCAAAGAACGCTTCCCCGCCCCGCGCACCGCCATCCTGGCGGGGAACTCCATCGCCACCGACCGGTCTTTCCTGGCGAAAGACATGCCGGAGCTCGACGCGTGGCTGCACTACCGCATGGTGGACGTGAGCACGATCAAAGAGCTGTCGCGGCGCTGGTATCCGAGGATTTACTTCAACCAACCCGAAAAAGGGCTCGCCCACCGGGCGCTCGCGGACATTGTCGAATCGGTGCGCGAGCTGCGCTACTACCGGTCCACAGCATTCGTCGCGCAACCAGGCCCCAGCAGCGAGGAAATCGAATCGGTCGTCAAAGAGCTGACAACGGGCTGAGCCGCCCGGAACTGTTCTGCCCTGTCGGGATTGAACTCTTCGCAATGCGGAACGTGCTGCAGGAGCACTCTGGTGTGAGCCTGAGCTGGAGCAGGTCACCCTGCGGACAAGAGAGTCGAGAGGCGGACGCGGTGCCGCTGCATGGAAAATGGCTACCGCCGCCCCCTGCTTTCAGCCCGAACAGCACAAGCTGGTCGCGTTCTCGAGTTGTTTCGCCAAGAACCTTGTGACAGAAAACTCCGGGCAGCCTCCCCACGTTGTCTGATGTTCTCGTTATCCTGGTACTAGGCCATCGTTCTTAGAGCGATGCCTGTCCGCCTTCGACCCCGCCTCGGCGGGGTCGATGTGCTTCACGGGCACCAGCACAAACGGTGCCGAACCCTCGGCATGTAAAGAGAACACAGCATTTCATTCGTCTCAATCGCCCTGGGGTCTTTATCTCTGCCGCTGTGCACCCGGAAGTTGAGGTACGCGACGAGATCTGCTAATTGCAACAATCGGCTGAAGTTCGAAGGCGCGAAGTGAATCGTGTCGGCTATCCAGTTCAGTTTTCGCGCCCGATATCCAGACGTGCTCGCACGTTGATAATGCCAAAGGTGCCCTTGATGGGTTTTGTGCTCCTTCGCATCGGCAATCTCATCCGCGACAACCAGGATCGGAGCCTGGCGGCCCTCTCCGTGTTCATCCAGCCGTTCGAGTAGATGCCCAAGCACAACCACATGCGGATGCACTACTTTGCTATATCTCTGTCTCTGCCGTTCTCGGTCAATCCCTCGAATAAAAATCTGCACCTCAGGGAAACTCTCAAAAACAGCAAGCGCGTCTCGGTACACTCGAATTCTCGCACGCAGCCTGCCTGCCAAGGGCGCCCAATGCCCCTTACCTTGAAAGAGCTCGTAGCCATGCAGCTCTGCATTTTCATCTTCTAAAGGAAAATCACGAACAGCAGCAGCAACAACCTCGTCAAGCGCGACAGAAAGCGGAATGACGCAGTCCGAGGGGCAGGCTACCGCCACAATCCAGTAAACCCGCTCGTCATATGACTCGTCCAAATATGCCAGGAACACCGCATAAGCATAATTTTCCCAAGGGAAATTGTGGCACACGACACGATCAGAGCAGGCTCACGCCCACGTCCAGGCCCGGCAACGGCCCAACGTCCGAGGGCGACGGCTTCGCGCCCGCCGCCGCGAACCCGGCTCCGAACGCCGCGATCATCGCGCCGTTGTCGGTGCACAACCTCGGCCTCGGCACCCGCAGCTCGATCCCCTCTGCCGCGCACCGCTGTTGCGCGAGCCCCCGAATCCGGCTGTTCGCGCACGCGCCGCCGCCGAGCACCAGGGTGCTCGCGCCGTGCTCTTTCGCGGCGGCGACGGCCTTCGCGGTGAGCACGTCCGCGGCCGCCTCTTGGAACCCCGCTGCCACGTCGGCTTTTTCCGCGTCCGGGTGGGCCTGCAGGTAGCGGATGACCGCCGTTTTCAGCCCCGAGAACGAGAAGTCGTACCGCGCGTCCTTCGGCCCGGTCATCGGGCGCGGGAACCGCACCGCGTCCGGGTCGCCGGTTTGCGCGAGCGCGTCCACCACCGGCCCGCCGGGGTAGCCGAGCCCCAAAAGCCGCGCGACTTTGTCGAACGCCTCCCCCGCCGCGTCGTCCACGGTGGCTCCGAGCTCCACCAGCGGCTCGACCATGCTGTGCGCCTTGAGGATCTGGGTGTGCCCGCCGGACACCAACAGCGCCACAGCGGGCGGCAACGGCCCGTGCTCGATCTGGTCGACCGCGATGTGGCCGCCGAGATGGTTCACCGCGTACAGCGGCACACCCCAGGCGAGGGCGTATGCCTTGGCCGAAGCCACCCCGACCGACAACGGGCCGACCAGGCCGGGGCCGACGGTCACGGCCACGGCGTCGGGTTTGTCGATCTGCGCGGCGCGCAGCGCGCGGCGCACGGTCGGGCGCATCGCCTCCAAATGCGCGCGGGCTGCGATCTCGGGCACGACGCCGCCGAACCGGACATGTTCCCGCACACTGGACGCGACCTCGTCGGCGAGCAAGGTCAGCGCCCCGTCGGACTCGACCCGCACGATCCCGGCGCCGGTCTCGTCGCAGCTGGACTCGATCCCCAGAACGATCACGCGCCACCGCCGAATTCCGCGGGGCGGCGCATCACCACCGCGTCTTTGCCGACGCGGCGGTAGTAGTTCTTGCGCACCGAGACTTTTTCGAACCCTTCCGCGGTGTAGAGCGCGATGGCGGGCTCGTTGTCCACGCGGACCTCCAAGAAAACATCACGTCCCTCTGCTTCGTAGAGCAGCGCGCCCAGCAACGCCCTGCCCGCGCCGGTGCGCTGCACAACCGGGTCCACACCGATGGTGATGACTTCGGCGGCGTCGGCGAGCAGCGCCACCCCGGCGAAGCCGAGGACGGCCCCTTGCAGATCCCGCGCCGCGAAATACCGCGTGTGGGCTGCCTTCAGGTCGCCCTGGAACATCGCGAGCGTCCACGGCCCCTCCTGTTGGAACAGCAGCTGGTCGATCTCGACGACGCGAGGCAGATCGACCTCTCTGAGCGCGTCCACAGTCGCCCACGCGGTCATGCGGTCAGATTCCTTGCCACAGCAGGGGCGGCCGGGGGCTTGGCGTCGGGCGCTCGCAAGTACAGCGGCGCCAGGGGGCCCGGCGCGGCCCCCGAAAGCAGTTCCTGGGCGATGGCGGCGGCAAGGCCGCATGGGGACGGCGCCGCGACCGGGGACCTCGGCACGTCCTGCAACGCTGTGCCGTCCAACAGGCGCGTCGCCCCGGCGGCGAGCTGCGGGACGCAGCCGTCGAGCAGTTCGGGCAGTTCGGCTGGCGGGCACACCCCCAGCGGGCCGATCCGACGCGCGCCGAGGTAGCGGGCCCAAAACACCTCGCGGCGTTTCGCGTCCGCGACGACGAGCAGGTCTTGCTCGTCGGGGGCAGCGCGCGAGACGTCGTGCGCGACGGCGTCGAGGCCGCACACCCCGTGCACCGGCAGCCCCGCCGCGTCGCCGTACGCGGCGGCGGTCGCGATCCCGATCCGCAGGCCGGTGTACGGGCCGGGGCCGAGCCCGACGACAACGGCCTGCACCGCGCCTGCCTGCCCGTGCCGCTCGCGTGCCTCGCGAAGCCGACGTTCGAGCATCGGCGCCAGTTGTTCGACGTGGACATTGCCCGGAACCCGCTCCTCGCCCAGCGTGCGCCACCCGGTTCCGCCAGGCGGCCAGAACACGAGCCCGACGGACGAGTCCGAGGTCGATGTGTCGAGAGTCAGCGCAAGCATGGCTGCTCAAGTGTAGCGGCCCGAATGGAGCGGCCCAGCTCGGTCATGGTCGCCACCACCAGCTGATTCTGCGCACGTCGGTCTCCCAGTCGGGCTCGATCCGAACTTCGAGCGCGCGAGAGCCCAGCCCTTCGGCGTGCCCTTCGCCCCATTCGACGACGACCACCCCGGCCGCGAGGGCGTCTTCCAGCTCCAACGCCTGGAATTCGGCGTGCCCGCCGAGCCGCTGCGCGTCCACATGGGCCAGCGCGAGACCGCCCTGGGCAGGGGGGTGGGTGTGCACAATGACGAAACTCGGCGACTGCACCCTGCCGCTGACGCCGAGCCCGTGCGCGATGCCTCGGGTCAGCGTGGTCTTCCCCGCGCCCATCGGGCCGACGAGCACCACCACGTCGCCGGCGCGCAGCTGCGCGGCCAGCTCGTGACCGAGGGAAAATGTTTCGTGCGCAGTCGCGAGAACGCGCTCGGACGGCTCAGGCATGATGGGTATGGCGCAGTTGGTCGACGGGCTCGCGTTGGTGGATGTGGCGCAGTTGCACGCGGCCGCGCAGCTGGGTGACGATCTCGTAGTTGATGGTGCCCGCCGCCCGCGCCCAGTCGTCGGCCGTCTGCTCCCCGTCGGAGCCCGGCCCGAACAGGACCGCGGTGTCGCCCTCGCGCACCTTCGGCTCGCCCGGCCCGAGATCGACGAGCACTTGGTCCATGCAGACCCGGCCCACCCCCGGATAACGCCGCCCGCCGATGGACACCTCGAATTTTCCCGCGAGCGCGCGTTGCAGCCCGTCCGCGTAACCGATGGGCAAAAGCGCCAGTGTCGTGTCGGACGCGGCGACGAAGTCGTGCCCGTAGGAGACGCCGTCGCCTGCGTGGATCCGTTTGGTCAACCCGACCCGCGCCGTCAAAGTCATCGCCGGGATGAGCCCGAAATCCCGGCCCATAATGGGGGAAAGCCCGTACACCGCGACGCCGGGACGGGTCGCGTTGAACACAGGCAGCTCATTGACCAGTGCTTTCGGCCGGGTGAGCACTGCGGGGGAATTGGCGAGGTGCACCAGTTCGGGGGCCAAACCCGCCGCGCGGGCGAACGAGACGGCTTCGCGCAGGCTCCTCGCCTGTTCGGCGTTGGTGCGGTATTCGGGCCGGTCGGCGTTGGCGAGGTGGCTGAACACCCCGCGCACCTGCACCGCCCCGGCCGCCTCCGCGTTCGCGAGATCGGCGAAGGCCTTGCGCCACTCTCCGCGCGCGAAGCCCCCTCGGTTCAAGCCCGTGTCCACCTTCACCGCGACGACGGCGAGCTGGTCGGCCCGCAGAGCCGCCTCGGCCACAGCGCGCACCTGCGACGAAGTGGAAACGCCCAGCTCGATCCCCGAAGCGATCGCCTCGGCGAACACGGCGACGGCCTCGTCTGGGTCGAAGGCGTGCAGCCATGCGATGATCGGGGCTTCGATCCCGCCTTGACGCAGCTCGAATGCCTCGGCCAGGGTCGCGACGCCGATCTGAGCCGCGCCAGCGGCAAGGGCGGTCCGCGCCACCGGCACAGCGCCATGCCCGTAGGCATTGGCTTTGAGCACCGCGATGACCTGAGCCGGGGCCGAAGCCTGGGCGAGCAGCCGGACATTGTGCGCGATGGCATGATGGTCGACCGTCGCCTGCACCGCGGGGATCATGGGTATGACCCTATCGCGTTGCCATCGCCTGTCCGCCCCGCGGCCCGCACGCTGGGAGTCCGCCGCGCAAGCCCGCTCGCGCGCGCGGAGCGGATGGCGTCGGGAATGCGCGCGGCGAGCGCGCTGGCGGTGATCGGGGCTCCGGGCTCGGCGCCCGCGGCGAGGGCCGCGGCGCGACTGTGGATCGCAGCGGCGACAGGGGCCGCGTGCTCGGCGGCCGCCGAGGCGAGCAATGCGCCGATCATGCCGGAAAGCACATCGCCCGAGCCCGCAGTGGCCGCCCAAGAATTCCCCGCGATGTTCACCAGAACCTGCCCGCCCGGCTCCGCGATGATCGTGACGTGGCCTTTGAGCAGCACTGTCGCCCCGCACTCGGTCGCCAACGCCGCTGCGGCAGCCGCCCGGTCGGCACCGACCGGGCGGCCCGCGAACGCTTCGAACTCCCGCTCGTGCGGGGTGACGACCGTCGGCGCGGACCGGCGTTTGATCGCGTCGGGGACCAGGCGCAGCGCGCTGGCGTCCGCGACGACCGGCAGATCCGTGGCCAGCGCGCGCAACAGCAGCGCGCGCGTGGACTCGTCCGCGCCCGGGCCGAGAACCCAGGCGTTCACCCGTCCCGTCGATTCGACGTCCTCGCTCACCACAAGTTCCGGATGCACGGCGACGAGCGCTTTCGCGCCTGGGCCCACGGCTCGCACCATGCCCGAGGTCGTCGCCAGCGCCCCCGAGGCGCAGAGCGCCCCGGCTCCGGGGTATGTCGGCGATCCGGCGACGACGCCGAGCACGCCCTGCGTGTATTTGTCGTCCCCCGGTCCCGGCGCCGGCAGCAGAGCCGCGAGGCGCTCCTGCCCCAACGCGGTCAGGCCGCGCGCCCCGTCGAGCACGCCCAACGGGCCGAAACCGGCTTCCGGGTAACCGATGTCGACCAGTTCCAACCGGCCGCAGCGCCCAGGGTTGAGGGCATGGGCCTGTTTGAACACCCCCATCGCCACCGTCACATCCGCTGTGACGGCAGGCCCGGCCACCGCCCCGGTGTCCGGGTCGACGCCGCTCGGAAGGTCCACTGCGACGACCCGATGCCCGCTGGGCCTGCTGAAAATCTCCGCAGCGTGCCCGCGCAATGGCCCCTTCCCGGACAAACCGACCACCCCGTCCACCACAACGCCGCGTCCGGGCCCGCCGCCGAACGGGGCGGGCGCGTCGGGCACGTCGTCGACGAATTTCCCGCCAGCGCGGCGGAACGCGGCCAGGCCCGCAGGGTGCGCGCGCCGCGGGTTCAGCAGCAGCGCACGCACGTCCACGCCCCGGCGTTTGAGGAACGCCCCTGCCCAGAGCGCGTCAGCGCCATTGTCCCCGACGCCGACGACCAACCAAACCTTCTGGCCGACCGCGCCCCCGGCATGATCGCGCAGTTCGCGCAAAACCACCTGCGCCAGGCCGAACGCGGCGCGGCGCATCGGAACCCCAGGGGCGAGCGCTCGGATCAACGACTCGTCCGCCCGTTTGACCAGGGCCGCCGGATAATAAGAAGGCATCAGGGTCCACCCTAATCGGTCGCGCCGCGGCAGGCAGGCGGGCGGCTACTCGACCGTGACAGATTTCGCGAGGTTGCGCGGCTTGTCCACATCAAGGCCCCGAGCAATGGCGACCTGGGCCGCGAAGACCTGCAACGGGACGACCGCGAGCAGCGGCTGCCAGAGCGTGGACACGGCGGGCACGGTAAAAAGGTGGTCGGCGTGCGGCGCCGCCGCGTCGTCGCCCTCTTCCGCGATGACGATGGTCCGCGCCCCGCGCGCCTGGACCTCCTGGATGTTGCTGAGCACTTTCGCGTGCAGCATGGACTTGACCGGCGGTGCGACGACCACGATCGGCACGCCCTCTTCGACCAGGGCGATCGGCCCGTGTTTGAGCTCGCCAGCGGCGAAGCCTTCCGCGTGCATGTACGCGAGCTCTTTGAGCTTCAACGCCCCTTCGAGCGCCACCGGGTACCCCATGTGGCGGCCGAGGAACAGGATCGTCGAGGCCCCGGAGAGCTGTGTGGCGAGTTCGCGCACCGGCTCCATCTGGCCCAGCACATGGCGCAAAAGGTCCGGGATGGCTTCGAGTTCGGCGATCTCGCGGGCGACCTCGTCGGGGTATTTGGTGCCCCTCGCCCCCGCCAGGGCGAGGCCGACGAGGTAGTTCGCGACGACCTGGGTGATGAAGCCCTTGGTGGACGCGACGGCGATCTCGGGGCCGGCGTGCGTGTACAGCACCCCGTCCGCTTCACGGGGGATTTGCGCGCCATTGGTGTTGCAGATGGCGAGGACTTTCGCGCCTTGTTCTTTGGCGTGCCGGACCGCTTCGAGGGTGTCGAGGGTTTCCCCGGACTGCGAGATGGCGAGCACCAGGGTGGAGCTGTCCAACACCGGGTCTCGGTAGCGGAATTCGCTCGCGAGCTCCACCTCCACCGGCAGCCGGGTCCAGTGCTCGATGGCGTATTTGGCGATGAGCCCCGAAAGGTGCGCGGAGCCGCAGGCGACGACGAAGATCTTGTCCACGTCCCGCAGGTCCTGGTCGGTGAAGCGCTGCTCGTCGAGCACAACCCGCCCCCCGTCGAAGTGGCCGAGGAGGGTGTCGGCGATGGCCTGGGGCTGTTCGGCGATCTCTTTGAGCATGAAATGCTCGTAGCCGCTTTTCTCCGCCGCCGCGAGGTCCCAGTCGATGTGGAACGGCTTGCCGGTGCGCTGTTCGCCGCCGAAGGACCAGATCTGGTAGCCGTCGCAGGTGATGGCCACGACTTCGTCCTGGCCGAGCTCGACCGCCTCGCGGGTGTGCTCGATGAAAGCCGCGACATCCGAGGCGAGGAACATCTCGCCCTGGCCGACGCCGAGGATGAGCGGGGTGGAGCGCCGTGCGGCGACAATCGTCCCCGGATGCTCGGCGTGGGCGAACACCAGGGTGAAGGCCCCGTGCAGGCGCTGCACGACCGAGCGGACGCTCGCGACGAAGTCGCCCTTTGTCGGGCCGTCGGCCACCGCGCGCGCGACGAGGTGGACGGCGACCTCGCTGTCGGTGTCGCTGGCGAATTCCACACCCTCCGCTTCCAGCTCCATGCGCAGACGCAGATGGTTCTCAATGATCCCGTTGTGCACGACCGCGACCTGGCCGGCGGGGTCGAGGTGCGGGTGGGCGTTGCGGTCGGTGGGGCGACCGTGCGTCGCCCACCGGGTGTGGCCCATCCCGAGCTGGCCGGGGACCTGCGGCATGGCGGCGAGCACGCGTTCCAGGTTCGCGATGCGACCGGCTTTCTTCGCCGTGGCGAGGGTGCGGTCGTCGGCGACCACGGCGACCCCCGCGCTGTCGTAGCCCCGGTATTCCATCCTGCGTAATGCTTCCATCAGGACTGGACTCGCTTGCCGGTGCCCGACGTAGCCGATGATGCCGCACATGCCGTCTAGGTTAGGTGAATCCGAGGCAAATCCCTAACGACGTGCGGGCCGCGCGGGAGACACGGTCTTAGAGCACACCGCACATGCGTCCCAGCCCGGACGCCAGCAGCACCACCACGCCGAGCGCGGCGACGGGCCAAAACCACACGCGCTTTCGCCGCCGGGCCATGGCCACGACCGCGCCGAGGATCGACCAGGGCAGCGCCACGAGCAGCGCGCCGCACACGAAGTACCACGCCAGCGAGGCCCAGCCGTCCACGTCTTGGCCGTTGGCGGCCCCGATGATGACGAGGACGACGTCGATGGTCCCGATCACCAAGCCGAAAACACCGACGGCCGTGCTGGCGATGAGCAAGAGCGCCCAGAGCGTCCAGGTGATGCTCTTCTCGGCCTTGCTCATCCGCGCTAGGATACGTCCATGGCGAAAAATCCGAAACCGCTGCTTGCCCGCTTGGCCCGCACCGGGCCGAACCGAGTGGCGCGCGGCGATCTCGGAGCCGCCGGGCTGCCTGGGCTTGTGTTCTCCCCGGTGAGCGGCTCGAATCTGCCCGCCATCGTGTTCGCGCATGGTTGGATGGCGCATCCCAAGCGTTACCATCGCACCTTGCGCCATCTTGCTTCGTGGGGTTTCATCGTGGCTGCGCCGAGCGCGCACCGCGGCCTGTTCGCCAGCGACAAGGATTTCGCGGCTGACCTGAGCCGGGCCGTGGAGATTGTCCGCGCCGCCAGCATCGGCGCGAACCAGGCGCGGGCGCAGCGGGTCGGGCTCGTCGGGCATGGCCTCGGGGCTTCGGCCTCAGTGCTCGCCGCGGCGAAAGACCCCAGCGTGGCGGCCGTCGCGGCACTGTGGCCGAGCAAGACCACAGCAGCGACGGTCCAGGCCGCCGAGGACGTGGCCGCTGCCGGTTTGATCCTCACCACCGTCGGGGAGGAGCTTTCGCTCACCTCGAACGCGACCGAACTCGCGCTCGCCTGGGGCGCTGTCGCGGCGCTGCGCGCCATTCCCGACTTCGCGCCGGAGGACTTGCCGGAACGGCGCGGCCCTCGGGGCTGGTTCGAACTCGACCTCGGCGCGGGGCGGAGCGTGGCGCACGCGCAGCTCACCGGCTGGTTGCTCGCCACATTGGCCAAGGACAAGACCTACGCGGCGTTCGCCGACCCCGACGCGTCCTTACCGGGGGCCGCGCCCCTGGACGCGAGCGCCGTCGAACGCAATCCGGTCAACGCGTTCCGCGCGCTCCTGAGCTGACGCTCCTCCAGCTAATCCTGCGCAGACCAGCCGATCCGGCGGGTGCTGTCGTCCCAGCCCCGGCCTTTGCGCGCGTCCGGTTGCGCTGCCCGCCGCTGCTCGGCTTGTCTCACCTGGCCCGCCTGCCGCTGCGGCGCAGCGGCGCGGTCCTCGCCAGCACGTCGGAGACGGGCGGCGAATTCGCGTTGCCACCGCAGCTCCATGTGCTGGTTGCGAATCAGGATGTTGCGCAACTCGGCGGGCGCCCCAGCTGGAATGGGCTCGACGAAAGGTTTTGCCTGTTGCGGGGCTGTTGGTCCGCCGACGTCCCGCGTGCTCGAATCCCAGCCCCGGTCCGCTGAGCGCGAGGAAACAGGCCCGGTCGCGCTGAGGCTCTGCCGGACTCCGCGCGCCGACGCCTCTGCGCTTTTGCGCAGGTAGGCGAAACCTTGGGTTGTGTCGTGTTGCAGCTGCTGGATCTGTTTCTGGTTCTCTCGTTGCAGGTGGTACAGCTGTTCTGCGGCGTCCATGGCGATATCTCAGAAACTCGGGATTGTGCTGGGCTGGGCCGAGACCGGCGTGGTCGCCGGAACGGCGTCTGCCCGCCGCTCGGCGGCGTCTTCCTTCGGGGCGGGCGCCTGGAGCTGGTTCGCCGCAATCTCGAACTCGCCGTGGCCGACTTGGGCAGGCCCGGCGGCAGACATCGGCTCGGCGTGCTGGCGCGCCGCGGCCGCCGGGCACGCGTCGCCGGCAGGCTGCGCGAACGCAGCGTCGTTCTCGGGCGTGGCCGTCGGGCTGTGCGCGGACAGTGAAGCCGCATCGTCACCGGCCTCCTCCGCGCTGTCCAAGTCGGCTTCTGCGTCGAGACCGGAGCCGGAAGCGCCCTGTGCGTCGGGATCCACGTCAAAAGACTCCGCGTCAACGTCATCCTCTGCTTCGTCCGCTGCGACGGACTCGTCCGCCGAGGCTTCGGTCGCGTTCTTCGCGTCGTCGCCGTCGAGCTTCGAGAAGTCTGTGCCGCTGAGCGCAGTGCCGACCGCCCCGACCCCGGAACCGAGCGCGCCTGCGAGGCCCGTGACGATTTGACCGGCCGCGTCCGCGATGCTGCCGATCGCCGAACCCACAGCGCTGCCGATATCGCCGAGAAAGCCAAGGTCAGGAGCGCTGGCGCTCTCCTCGGACGCCGTGTCGTCCCCTGCTGGGCCCGCAGCGTGCGCCGCCTCGTCGCCCTCGACGGAGTCGTCCGGGCCGACGCCCTTGCCGGAAGGGCCGGATGAGCCAGGAGCATCAGCGCCCCCGGAACCCTGAGCGCCGCCGGAAGCTCCGGGAGAACCGCTGGGTCCGCCGCCCGACCAGCCGCCCGCTGCGGGGAGGGACTGCGCGGCCGCAACGGTTGCTGGGGGTTCGGGCTTCTTCTCGTCGTGGTCGCCCAGGCAACCGCAGTCCGGCTCGTCGGCGACCGGGAACTCGGGCGCCAGGTACGGGTCCGTGTTCACGCCCCGCAGCGCGCTGGCGACAAGCTCCGTCGCCGCAGCCCCTTGCTGCTGCGCCATGTCGAGCAGCCGCCGCAGCTGCGCCGCCGCGTACTCGGTCGGGGTGGCCACTTGGTTCTGCAGCTGCTGGCGCATCGCGTCGACGACGTCCCGCGCGTTCGGCGCGGCAGGCCGCTGCCCCATCACGTCCTGCACCTGCCGCACCGCCTGGAGGACAGCGTCGGGGGTCCGGGATTGG
>JGI2924J29684_1078636_pt1 | contig 86799 bp, 85 predicted proteins | sample BenlonsequencITS_FD_29684 | JGI IMG/M metagenome (IMG submission 29684)
AGGCGGCCGAACAGCTGGACCGGCAGCCGCGACTGGAACGCGATACGGCGGTGGCGCATGCCGACAGCTCGTCGGGAACGGTGACGAGACTGCCACCGTCCTTGGCCATGGACGAACTGCTGCTGGCACTGCGACAGGTTCTGGGCCGGGCTGAACTGTTCAGCCATCACGCCATCCGGCGCGAAGCCTTGAGCGTAAGGCAACGTATGGCCGAACTGCTGAAGGCCCTGCAGTCCGGCCAGCCGCAACGCTTCGAGCATCTGTTTCAACCGGTCGAAGGCCGACTGGGCGTGGTGGTGACCTTGCTGGCGGTGCTGGAGCTGGCCAAGGAAAGCCTGATCGAGATTGTCCAGGAGGCTCCGCTGAGCGTGATCCACGTCCGGATCAAGGCCTCCGCAAGTTCCGAAGAAGCCGCCATCGCGGTGGATTCATATCCAGAGAGTTGATTGGGTACGCATGCAGATTGACCAACTCAAACCGATTCTGGAAGCGGCGCTGCTGGCAAGCAGCCAGCCGCTGAGTCCGGGCCGGCTGCGCGAGTTGTTTGCCGAGCAAGCGGAAGTCGACCGCGATCAGCTGGACCGGGCGCTGGAAGCGCTGTCCGCCGATTGCGCGGGCCGGGGCATCGAACTGGTACAGGTCGCTTCCGGCTACCGCTATCAGGTCCGGCAGGAGATCCATTCCTGGCTGAGTCCGTTGTGGCGCGAAAAGCCGGCCCGCTATTCGCGAGCCTTGCTGGAGACCCTGGCCTTGATCGCCTATCGCCAGCCGATCACCCGGCCCGAGATCGAGCAGGTCCGCGGGGTGGCGGTATCGACCAGCATCATGAAGACCCTGGAAGAACGCGAGTGGGTCCGCGTGGTCGGACACCGGGACGTTCCCGGACGCCCGGCGCTGTACGGCACCACCCGCGCATTTCTCGATCATTTCAATTTGAAGTCCCTGGATCAGCTGCCCAGCCTGGCAGAGATCCGGGCCCTCCAAGATCCTGCTGCGGACTTCGATCCGGAGCTGCTGACGGCATGCGTCCTTGCGGACCGGCCTACTGACACCGATGCCGGAGAAACCGCCGATGGCGCGATCTCCGCAGCATCCCATACCGCCGCCGCCGACCAGGCCGCGGCAACGGCGAGCGCCGAGAGCGCCGCCGACCTACCAGATAGCCAGGAGCACAGCGCATGAATGCGCCCACCAAATCCGTTTTGACCCTCAAGCGCAACACCCCCGCCGAGGCCACCGCCCCGGCTCTGGAAGAACGTCTGCACAAGGTGCTGGCCAATGGCGGCCTCGGCTCGCGGCGGATGCTGGAACAGCGCATCCAGGCCGGTGAGGTCGTCGTCAATGGCCAGCCGGCGGACCTGGGCTCCAGCGTCCGCGCCGGTGACCGCGTGCAGATCGACGGCAAGCAGTTCGTCGTCGCCACCGATCAGCGCGAAGAGTCCGAAGTGCTGGTCTACCACAAGCCCGAAGGCGTGGTGACCACCCGCGAAGATCCCGAAGGTCGCCCGACCGTGTTCGAGCAGCTGCCGCGTCTGAAAGGCGCCCGCTGGATCGCCGTCGGCCGCCTGGACATCAACACCACCGGCCTGCTGCTGTTGACCAGTGATGGCGAACTGGCCAACGCGCTGATGCATCCCAGCAGCGGTCTGGAGCGCGAATACCTGTGCCGGGTCCATGGCGAAGTGCCCGATGAAGTGATCGAGCAGTTGAAGAAAGGCGTCGAACTGGATGACGGTCCGGCCCATTTCGATGATGTCGCCATCATCAGCCGCGGCGGCAGCCACAGCTGGTTCCGCGTCGTGATCCGCGAGGGCCGCAACCGCGAGGTCCGCCGCCTGTGGGACTCGCAGGGCTTTCTGGTCAGCCGCCTGAAGCGCATCCGCTACGGTCGCGTCGAACTGCCCCGCACCTTGCGCCGTGGTGCCTGCGAAGCGCTTGATGCCGACACGGCCAAGTCGCTGCGGGCCGATGCCGGCCTGGGCGAAAGCCAGCCGACCCTGACCCTGAGCCCGGTCGTCAACCAGCGCCGCACCTCGCGTCACCAGACCGAATACCGCCCCGAACAGGGCCGTGGCCAGGCCTGGTCCGGCGGCAGCCAGGATGAGGCTCGTGAACTGCGGGCTTTCGACCGCGTTCGTGACGAAGCACCGCGCGGCCGTGGCGGCCGTCCCGGCGGTCGCGGCAGCCATGGTGGCGGCCGCCCCGGTGGTCGTGAAGTCAACGGCAACGTGCTGCGCCCCGAGCGCGGCGGCAAGCCCGGCGGCCGTGGCGGCAAGCGCGGCGTCGCTCCGGGCCAGGAACTGCCTTCGGTGCGCACCTGGTTCGCCGGCGATGCCCGTGAAGGCGGCGGCTTCGGTCAGGCCAACGGCAACAGCACCCGCTCGCCGGGTGGCCGCAGCCCCCGTGGCAGCTTCGGCAACGGTGCCGGCCCGACCGGTGGCGCCCAGCGCCGCGGCGGTCCCGCCGGCGGTCGTGGACCCCAGTCCGGTGGCAACCGCGGTCCCCAGGGTGCCGGCGGACGTGGCCCGCAAGGTGGTCGCGGCCCGCAGGTCGGTGGTCGCGGCGGCCAGGGTGGCAATCGTGGCCCGCAGGGCGCACGTGGTCCGCAGTCCGGCAATCGCGGGCCGCAAGGCGGCAACCGCGGTCCGCGCCCGGGCGGCAATGGCGGCAATCGTTCCGGCAACCGCTAAGCGATACGGATGATGAGCCCGAAGGACTTGCGCCTCTATCACAACCCCCGCTGCAGCAAGTCGCGAGGCCTGCTGCAGCACCTGCAGGCCCTGGGCCTGCAGCCCGAGGTCGTACTGTATCTGGAGCAGCCACCCAGCATCGACGAGATGCAGGCGCTGCTGGCCAAGCTGGGTCTGCCGGCACGTGATGTCATCCGACGCGATGAGCCGCTGTATCGCGAGCTGGGCCTGGATGAACCGACACTCGGGGAGATGGCGCTGATCCAGGCCATGGTCGAGCATCCGCGCCTGATCCAGCGTCCGATTCTCGAGTCGGCCCAGCTGGCCGTCATCGGCCGGCCGCAGGAGGCCGCCGATGCCTTGCTGGCGGCACTGCCGCGCTGAAGCGGTCATGTCAGCACAAAAAAGGCCGGCACCTCGCGGTGCCGGCCTTTTTTGTGGCTGGCGCGGATGCGCCTCGCCCTCTGCCGTCAATCCACCTGCAAGCTGAAGTCGTCGGCATCCATCCAGGCCGGAAAGCGCTGCCGATGGGCCAGCAAATGCGCCGGATCCAGCCGCACCGTAGTGACCTGCTCCACTGCGCCGAGCTCCACCAGGGCCTCGCCCAACGGATCGATCACGGCGGAATCACCGGAGTAGCTCAGGTCATGGCCATCCACCCCGACCCGGTTCACGCCAACCACAAAAGCCAGGTTCTCGATCGCACGGGCCCGCAGCAGCGTCCGCCAGGCATGACGACGCCCCACCGGCCAGTTGGCCACGAACAAGGCCAGGTCATAGTCCATGCCGCCGGCCTGCGACTCGTCGCGCCGATTGCGCAACCACACCGGAAATCTCAGGTCATAGCAGACCTGGGGCAGAATCCGCCAGCCACGGATCTCCAGAATCGGCCGCGCCGTACCGCTGCCGTAGCGCTTGTGCTCTTCCGCCATCCGGAACAGATGACGCTTGTCGTAGCAGTCGTAGCTGCCATCCGGACGCACCCACAGCAGACGATTGTAGATGGTCTCGCCATCACGGATCGCCAGGCTGCCGGTGACCGTTGCTCCGCTCAGCCGGGCCTGTTCGCGCATCCAGGCCAGCCCCGGGCCGTCCATGGTGTCGACCGTGGCACGCGTATCCTGGGTGAAGCCCGACATCATGGTTTCAGGCAGCACCAGCAGATCGCTGGGGGCTGCCTGCGCGATCAGGCCGGCATAATAGGCACGGTTGGCCTCGGCATCATGCCAGCGGGTCGCGCCCTGGATCAGGGAGATGGTCAGAGTTTGCACAGGCGCTCCGCAGCAGCTTCCATGGTGGCCTCGCTCTTGGCAAAGCACAGTCGCAGCAGGCGGGTACCCGGCGCTTCTGCATAGAAGGGAGTCAAAGGTATACCGGCGACGCCGGCCTCGGTGATCAGCCAGCGGCTGAAATCCACATCATCCTCGTCGCGAATGGCCGAATAGTCGACCAGCTGGAAATAGCCGCCCGGCACATCCAGCAGCCGCAGCCGCGACGGCTTCAGCAAGGCCTGGAAACGATCCCGCTTGGCCTGGTAAAAGGCCGGCAGCTCCAGATAGTGCTCGGGGCAATCGGCCATGAACTCGGCAAAGGCCCACTGCGCCGGGTTGAAGGTGCAGAACGTCAGATACTGGTGGACCTTGCGGAATTCCTGCGACAGGGCCGTCGGTGCCACCGCATAGCCCAGCTTCCAGCCGGTGCAGTGGTAGGTCTTGCCGAAGCTCGACACCACCACGCTGCGACCGGCCAGTTCCGGATGACGCAGCACGCTCTGGTGCCCTTCCGGACCGTAGACGATATGTTCGTAGACCTCGTCGGACAGCACCACGATGCGGGTACCCCGGGTCAGCGCCGCCAGCTCATCCAGATCGGCGCGGCTGAATACCGAACCGCTGGGATTGTTGGGACTGTTGACGATGATCATCCGGGTCTTCGGCGTGACCGCCTCGCGGATGCGCTGCCAGTCGACGCGGAAATCCGGCTGCGCCAGCGGCACGCGCACGGGGCGGGCGCCCTGCAGTTCGATGGCAGGTTCGTAGCTGTCATAGGCCGGATCGATCACGATGACTTCGTCGCCTGCGCTGACCAGGGCGGCGATGGCCGAGAACAAGGCCTCGGTGGCACCGGAGGTGATGGTGATCTCGGTGGCCGGATCGACTTCGCAGCCGTAGAGACGGGCAATCTTCAACGCGATCTGCTCGCGCAACGGACCGATCCCGATCCCCGGGGCATACTGGTTCTTGTGGTCGGCCATGGCCCGCGACACCGCTTCACGCAAGGCCTCGGGCGGCTCGAAGTCAGGAAATCCCTGCCCCAGATTGATCGCGCCGTGCTCGGCGGCCAGCTGGCTCATGACGCTGAAAATCGTGGTTCCGACCTTGGGAAGCTTGGTTTGAATCTGAATGGACACGGCAGTATGGACGTCTGGATAGTGAACAAGATGGTAGCACGACCTTGAGGAAGGCTGCCGCATGGGCTTCAGCCGTCGATCAATGCCTGTGGCGGACGGTTGTCACAAGACTCGGTACGCCGGGCCTGCTGGATTTCAGGCAGACGCCTGGCCAGAAAATCGACAAAGCTCCGCACCGCCGGCAACATGCCGCGGCGACTCGGATAGACGAAATGCAGCGTGCCTTGAGGCGTTTCCCAGGTTGGCAGCACCACTTCCAGCTGACCGCTGGCAATCAACGGCGCGCAGGCATCCTGCGGAATAAGGCCCACCCCCACCCCTTGCACCGCGGCCTGCAGCAAGGCGGAAAAGTCACCGGTAACCAGCCTGGGCTGGATCGGCTGCATCACCTTTTCGCCGCTTTCGCTGATCAGCTCCCATTGCTGGGGTCCCTCGACCTCGAACATCGACAGTGCCGGCCAGTCGGCAATCTGTTCTGGCCGGCTCGGATGCCCGTAGTGGCCGAGAAAGGCGGGACTGGCCACCAGCAGGCTGCGGGTCTGGCCGAAGCTGCGCAGAATCATGGTCGCATCGGTATCCAGCTTGTCCCGCACCCGGATCGCGACATCATAGCCCTCGCCGATCACATCCACCCGCCGGTTGCTGGACAGCAGCCTCACCTGAACCTTGGGATGGGCCTTCAGAAAGGCTGGCAGCACCGGCGCCAGCAAGGAAGTGACCAGTGACACCGGGCAGCTGATCCGCAAGATGCCGCGCGGCTCGGTGCGCAGTTCGTCAATGGCATCCTGCGCGGCCCGAGCCTCTTCCAGCATCGCACGACAGTGCTGATAGAAACGGTCGCCGACCTCGGTCACCACGAAGCGACGGGTGGTCCGCTGCAACAGCCGTACCCCGAGCCGCTCTTCCAGTCGCGCGATCCGCTTGCTGAGCCTGGATTTCGGGATGCCCAGAGCGCGTCCCGCCGCGGAAAAACCCGCATGCTCCACGACGGCCGCGTAAAAATACAGATCATTCAGATCCTGCAAAGTACCATCCATGCCTTGTGATCAGTCCCCGGCCGTCAGGACTGGCCGGCCGGCACCCAGCCCAACGACTCGCCATGCGAGCCGATGGCCAGGGTCGGATGCCGTCCCGCGTCCAGCTCGGCAGTGAGACTCACGCTGCCGGCCTTGCAGGCACCGAAGTGACGAGCCTCCAGCCGATGGCTGCCCGGCACCAGATGGAAAGAGGCCCGCTCGCCCTGCTGGAACTGGGCGACAACCCGGCCATCGATCTTCAGTTCGGTGGCGCAGCCACCGCCGAACAGGCCGTTGGCGCGAACCACGTCGAGTACGGCACTGCCGTCCGAAGACGGCTGGTACAGGAACAGTCGGCTGGATACCGCATCATGCACGTAGGTGTGCTGGGCCGGTTGGGCACAGGCCGCCAGGCCCAGGACGGCAGATGCCATCAACGCTTGCTTGATCATTGTTCACTCCTCGACTGCGCCGCGAGATCAAACCGCCCCGCTCTTGCTGCAGGTGATATGAATCCCATACTGCCCCGAGGATAGCGCCAAATGCCGACCGGTCAACGCCGGGTATAAGCAGCGACTTACAACCCATGGCCATAAGCCAATGAACCACGGCTATCAACAGACCGACGAAAAGATGGGATTCCTGCCGACACACCGACCTTCAGCCTGCAATACGGCAAAAGACAGGCACAAAAAAACCCTCACCGGGAACAGTGACAGGCTTGAATGGAGATCTTCAAATGCTTCTCAGATCAATTCGGGATCACATGATCCGTACTGGATCTCATCGGACTCTCGACAAAGAACCCGGCCGATACTTGGAAGTATCGCTTGCTGTGAAGATTGGTCGGGGCGGCGGGATTCGAACCCACGACCCTCTGCCCCCCAGGCAGATGCGCTACCAGGCTGCGCTACGCCCCGACTGCTTCATCAGCAAGACGACAAGTATAAAGATTTGTTGAGCAAACTGGAAGCCTCCAGCGCAAAAAAACTTTATATCTGTCGCAACAGCTGCTGGACTTCCTCCAGCTCCAACCGCACCTGACGCACGATCTGGGTGGAAATGCTCGCTTCCATCCGCCCCTGCGGCCCTTCCAGACGGGCGCGGGCGCCCGTGATGGTAAAGCCTTCGTCATACAGCAGGGAGCGGATCTGGCGGATCATCAAGACATCATGCCGCTGGTAATAACGGCGATTGCCCCGGCGCTTGACCGGGTTCAGTGCCGGGAACTCCTGCTCCCAGTAGCGCAACACATGCGGTTTGACTCCGCAAAGGTCGCCTACTTCACCGATGGTGAAGTAGCGCTTGGCCGGAATGACGGGCAGTTCGGTGTTATTCCCTTGGTCCAGCATAGCCTTCGACCCTCACCTTGAGTTTTTGTCCCGGCCGGAACGTCACCACGCGCCGTGCCGAAATGGGAATCTCCTCACCGGTCTTGGGATTGCGCCCAGGCCGCTGATTCTTCTCTCGCAAATCAAAGTTGCCGAAACCCGACAATTTCACCTGGTCGCCATGTGCCAGAGCATCGCGCACCACCTCGAAATAGGCGTCGACAAACTCTTTGGCTTCCCGCTTGTTCAGTCCCACTTCGAGGAACAGCCGCTCAGCCAGCTCCGCCTTGGTCAGCGCCATCTTATCCTCGCCATTTCGCCTTGCATGTTTGCTCCAGTGCAGTCACGGCCTCGCGGACACAGTGATCAGCATCGTCATCCGTAAGCGTGCGCGATGTGTCCTGCAAAATCAAGCCCATAGCCAGACTCTTTCGCCCTGCTTCGACACCTTGGCCACGATAGCAGTCGAACAATCGCAGCTCGACCAGACGCTCGCCCAGCCGCTCGCGCAGCAAGGCATCGATCTGTGCCCACGCCGTAGCCTCCGGAAAATCCAGAGCCAGATCACGACGCACCGAGGGATAACGCGGAATCGGCCGGGCCTGCGGCAGGCGACGACCGGTCAGGGCCGCCAGGTTCGCTTCCAGCACATAGACTTCGCCGGTCAGATCCAGTTCGCGGCTGAGCTGCGGATGCAAGGCGCCGATCACGCCCACGGCTTTGCCATCGTGCAGCAGCCGGGCGGATCGACCTGGGTGCAGCCAGCTGGGCAGCCCGGCCGTATCCAGCGTCCAGCGTTGCGGCTCGCCACCCCAGTTCAGGCAGGCATCCAGGTCGCCCTTCAGATCGTAGAAATCGATCGGACGACCAGCCAGCCCCCATTGCTCGAGGGCGGCGCTGCCGCTGACGACGGCGGCAAAGCTCGGCGCTTCCAGCGGGGCCTCGCCCTCGACTGCAGGTGCAGCGAAGACCCGCCCCAGCTCGAACAGACGCACGCGAGCCTGCTGCCGTGCCTGGTTGTGATGCAGGGCATCGATCAGCCCGGGCAGCAAGGAAGGACGCATCACGCCCAGATCGGCCGACAAAGGATTGGCCAGCTCGACCCAGGGCTTGGCCAGCCCCCAGCGCTGCAGCAACTCGGCGCTGACAAAGGCCAGATTGACCGCCTCGTAATAGCCACGGGCTGCCCACTGCTCGCGCAAGGCCAATTCGCCGATCTTCGCTTCCGGCTCCACCGCCACCTGCAGCTGACCGCTGGGCGCATGGGTGGGAATCCGGTCGTAGCCGTAGATGCGGGCGACTTCCTCGATCAGGTCTTCTTCACGCTCGATATCAAAGCGGCTGCTGGGCGCGGTGATGGTCCAGCCCTGCTCCAGGGTCTCCACTTTCATGCCCAGGGTCGCGAAAATGCGTGCGACCTCGGCATCGGCGACGCTGATGCCCAGTACCCGAGCCAAGCGGGCGCGACGCAGCAGGATCGGCTGCGGCAGGCTCGACCCCTGCTCGATTTCGGCACTGACCACCGGGCCGGGCCGGCCGCCGACGATCTGCAGCAGCAGCTCGGTGGCCCGCTCGATGGCACGATCCGGCAGCCAGGGATCCACGCCGCGCTCGAAACGATGCGAGGCATCGGTATGCAGGCCCAGCTTGCGGGCCCGCCCCATGATCGCGGAAGGAATGAAATGCGCCGCCTCCAGAAACACATCGCGCGTCGCGTCGGTGACCTTGGAGGCTTCGCCGCCAATGATGCCGCCGACACCCAGCGCCTGCGCCTGGTCGGCCACGACAACGAACTGGTTGCCCAGCCTGGCCTCGGCGCCGTTCAGCAGTTTCAGCGGTTCGCCGTCCGCGCCATGACGCACCACGATATCGCCCTGCACGGTGGCGTTGTCATAGGCATGCATGGGCTGGCCCAGCTCCAGCATCACGTAGTTGGTAACATCGACCACCGCACTGATGGGACGCAGGCCGGAGCGACGCAGCCGCTCGGCCATCCACAACGGCGTGGCGGCCGTTGCATCGATGCCTTCGATCACCCGGCCCAGATAACGCGGCGCGTCCTTGCCGGCCTGCAGGCTGATCGTCCGGCGCGCCTCGCTGGTCGCCGCCACTGCCATCGCACCCGGCTTGCGCACTTCACCACCGAACAGCGCCGCCACGTCATGCGCCAGACCATACAGGCCCAGGCAATCGGAGCGGTTCGGCGTCAGCTTCAGTTCGAAACAGGCATCGGGCAGCTGCAGGTAATCACTGATGGGCGTACCCACCGGCGCATCGGCTGGCAGTTCGAACAGACCGGATGCATCCTCGTCCAGTCCCAGCTCCTTGGCCGAGCACAGCATGCCGAAGGACTCAACCCCGCGCAGCTTGGCCGGGCGGATCTTGAAATCGGGACTCAGCTGGGTCCCGACCGTGGCCAGCGGTGCCTTCAGACCGACGCGGGCATTGGGTGCGCCACAGACGATCTGCAGCGGCTCGGACTGGCCGATCGAGACCTGGCAGATCTGCAGGCGATCAGCCTCCGGGTGGCGCACGGCCTCGACGATCTCGCCGACGACCACGCCATCCAGGCTTTCGCCCAGCACGGTGAGTTCTTCGACTTCCAGGCCGGCCATGGTCAGGCCGTGCGACAAGGTCTCGCGATCGGCATCGATACTGACCAGCTCGCGCAACCAGTTTTCGGAAAATTTCATGTCTTGGATTCCTTGGCCGGGTCTTCAAGCGAACTGTTCGAGGAAGCGCAGATCGTTCTCGAAAAACGCGCGCAGATCACTCACGCCATAGCGCAGCATGGCAAAGCGCTCGACGCCCAGGCCGAAGGCGAAGCCGGTGTAGCGCTCGGGATCGATGCCGCAATTGGCCAGCACATTGGGATGGACCATGCCGCAGCCCAGCACTTCCAGCCAGCGACTGGAACCGTCGGCCGACTCCCAGCGAATATCCACTTCGGCCGAAGGCTCGGTGAAGGGAAAATAACTGGGACGAAAACGCATCTCGAAATCGCGCTCGAAAAAGGCGCGGATCAGTTCGCTCAAGGTGCCTTTGAGATCGGCGAAGCTGGAGGTCTCGTCGACCAGCAGACCTTCGATCTGATGAAACATCGGCGAATGGGTCTGATCCGAATCGCTGCGGTAGACCTTGCCCGGCGCGATGATCCGGATCGGCGGCTGCCGGCCCTGCATCGAGCGGATCTGCACCGGCGAGGTATGGGTTCGCAGCAGGCGGCCATCACCGAAATAAAACGTGTCGTGCATCGCCCGTGCGGGGTGATGCTCGGGAAAATTCAGGGCTTCGAAGTTGTGCCAGTCATCTTCGATTTCCGGCCCGTCCATCCGCTGATAGCCCAGCCGCGCGAAAATCGCGGAGATGCGCTCCAGGGTGCGGGTGATGGGGTGGATGCCGCCGCGCTCGCCAAGCCGGCCGGGCAGACTGACATCCAGCTGCTCGGAACGCAGCCGCTGATCCAGCGCCGCCTGCTCCAGCACCTGCCGCCGCGCCGCAAGGGCCTCGGCCAGGGCATTTTTCAGCAGGTTGACCTCGGCCCCCTGACGCTTGCGCTCATCAGGTGCCAATCCGCCCAGCGCCTTCAAGGCCTGGGTCACTACCCCGCTCTTGCCGAGCAGGCTTACGCGCAGACCTTCCAGCGCATCGAGTGAATCAGTGGCGGCGATGTCGCTTTGCGCCTGCGCAGCACGGGACTTCAGCTCGTCCATCATGTCTCCGGATTTCGGGTTTCGGTCAGCCGGGCCAGGTCCATGCCTGGGCAGCCCTTCCATCAAGCAAAAAAAACGGGGAGGAGGCCTGGCCTCCTCCCCGCTGCACGCTGCCTGGGCTTCAAGCCCCGGTCGCGTTTCAGGCCGCCAGACTGGCCTTGGCCTTCTCGGCGATCGCGCCGAAGGCGGCGATGTCGTTGACGGCCAGATCAGCCAGCACCTTGCGGTCGATCTCGATCTGAGCCTTGCTCAGACCGTTGATCAGACGGCTGTAGGACAGGCCGAACTGACGGGCTGCCGCATTGATGCGGACGATCCACAGCGCGCGGAACTGACGCTTGCGCTGCTTGCGGCCGATATAGGCGTACTGGCCGGCCTTGATGACAGCCTGGTTGGCTGCACGGAAGACCTTGCGACGGGCATTGTAATAACCCTTCGCGCGACCGATGATTTTCTTGTGACGACGACGGGCGGTAACGCCACGCTTAACACGAGCCATGGTTTATTCTCCGCCTCAGACGTACGGCAACATGCGTGCCACACTCTTGGTGTCGCAGGCCTTGACGTGGTTGGTCGCGCGCAGGCCGCGCTTCCGCTTGGTCGACTTCTTGGTCAGGATGTGCGACTTGAACGCATGACCTGCCTTGAACTTGCCGGACGCGGTCTTGCGAAAACGCTTCGCGGCCGCCCGGTTGGTCTTGATCTTGGGCATAAGAATGCTCCGTATCCATTGTTGAGTCAGATTTGGCGGCAACCCGGAGGCTGCTCTTTCCTTCCTGCCAAAATCGGCTGCCCGCTCCATCCATACATGAGCGAGCCCGCAAGTATATTGCATCATCGCAGCCACTGCCAAGAGGCAGTCGATGCGATGCGACACCGACCCGCAGCCGGCGGGCCCGACCCGGAGGCCGGCCTGCACAGCCAGGACCCGGTTCGGCTTACTGCTTCTTCTTCGGTCCGATCATCATGACCATCTGCCGGCCTTCCAGCCGGGGGAAGGACTCCACCTGGCCGATTTCACCGACATCACCCTGGATCTTGCGAGCCAGATTCTGGCCCAGATCCTGATGCGACATTTCACGACCGCGGAACCGGATCGTGACCTTGACCTTGTCGCCTTCTTCCAGGAACCGGACCATGTTGCGCAGCTTGATCTGGTAGTCGCCGACATCCGTCACGGGACGGAACTTGACTTCCTTGATCTCGACCTGCTTCTGCTTCTTCTTGGCAGCCTGGGCCTTTTTCTGGGCCTCGAACTTGAACTTGCCGTAATCCATGATCCGGCAGACCGGGGGATCGCCGTTCGGCTGGATTTCGACCAGGTCGAGTCCGGCTTCCTCGGCCACACGCAGGGCCTCATCACGGGTAAGAATGCCCAGCTGCTCAGAATCGGGACCAATCACCCGGACCCTGGGAACACGGATTTCCAGGTTGCGACGATTGCCCTTGTTTTCGGTGGTGGCGATACCACTATCCTCCAGAAGATAAAATAAGATGGCCCACCAAGCACTTAGCGCTTGGTTTCGGCCTCCAGGCGTGCCGTGAATTCGGCAACGCTCATGCTGCCAAGGTCTTCACCTGCACGTGTACGTACGGATACCATGCCCTGTTCTTTCTCACGGTCACCGACCACGAGCAGGTAGGGCACCTTCTGCAACGTATGCTCGCGGATTTTATAGCCGACCTTTTCGTTGCGCAAATCGGACTTCACACGGAAACCCTTTTCGACCAGCTCACGCGCCACCCCGGCGGTGTAGTCGGCCTGGGCATCGGTGATGTTCAGCACCACCGCCTGAACCGGCGCCAGCCAAGCCGGCAGCAGGCCTGCATAGTGCTCGATCAGGATCCCGATAAAGCGCTCCATCGAGCCGACGATGGCCCGATGCAGCATCACCGGATGCCGTTTTGTCGAATGCTCATCCACATATTCCGCACCCAGGCGCTCCGGCATCATGAAGTCGACCTGCATGGTACCGACCTGCCAGGCGCGGCCGATCGAATCCTTCATGTGGTATTCGATCTTAGGGCCATAGAAGGCACCCTCACCCGGCAGTTCTTCCCAACTCTCGACGCCGGCCGAACGCAGGGCCGAGCGCAGGGCGTGCTCGGCCCGATCCCAGACCTCGTCACTGCCCAGCCGGTTTTCCGGACGCAGGGCGATCTTCATCGCGACATTTTCGAAACCGAAGTCGTCGTAGACCTTCATGGCCTGCTGATGGAACGCCGTCACCTCGGACTCGATCTGGGCCTCGGTGCAGAAGATATGACCATCGTCCTGGGTAAAGGCACGCACGCGCATGATGCCGTGCAGCGCGCCCGACGGCTCGTTGCGATGGCAACTGCCGAACTCGGCATAACGGATCGGCAGGTCGCGGTAGCTGTGCAGGCCGGCATTGTAGATCTGCACATGACCCGGACAGTTCATGGGCTTCACCGCATAGGTCCGTTTCTCGGACTCGGTGAAGAACATGTTTTCCTTGTAGTTGTCCCAGTGACCGGACTTTTTCCACAAGCTGACATCGACAATCTGCGGACCGCGCACTTCCTGATAGCCGCTCTTGCGATAGACACCGCGGACGTACTGCTCCACGGCCTGCCACAGCGACCAGCCATTGGGATGCCAGAACACCATCCCCGGGGCTTCTTCCTGCTGATGGAACAGGTCCAGCTGCTTGCCGATACGGCGATGGTCACGCTTTTCGGCTTCGGCCAGCTGATGCAGATAGGCCTTCAGCTCCTTGTCATTGGTCCAGGCCGTGCCATAGACGCGGGTCAGCATGGCGTTGTTGGAGTCGCCACGCCAGTAGGCACCCGCCACCTTCATCAGCTTGAAGGCGCGCAGCTTGCCGGTATTGGGCACATGCGGACCGCGGCACAGATCGGTGAACTCGCCCTGGCTGTACAGCGACAGTTCCTGGTCGGCCGGAATCGACTCGATGATTTCGGCCTTGTAGTTCTCGCCCAGTCCGCGAAAGAAGGCCACAGCCTCGTCACGGCTCTTGACGCTGCGGCTGACCGGCAGGTCCTGCTTGACGATGGCTTCCATCTCGGCCTGGATCTTGTCCAGGTCTTCCGGAGTGAACGGCCGCTCGTAGGCGAAGTCATAGTAAAAACCGTTCTCGATCACCGGACCGATGGTGACCTGGGCCCCCGGATACAATCGCTGCACGGCCTGGGCCAGCAGATGGGCGGTGGAATGGCGCAGGATTTCCAGCGCTTCCGGACTCTTGTCGGTGATGATGGCCAGACTGGCATCATGGTCCATGACATGGCTGGCATCCACCAGCTGGCCGTCCACCTTGCCGGCCAGCGTGGCCTTGGCCAGGCCGGCGCCAATCGAGGCTGCCACCTCCTGAACCGTTACGGCATGGTCGAACGGCCGCTTGCTGCCGTCGGGAAGAGTGATTTCGATCATTGCATCAATACCTGTACAGCACCCGTCAAAGGCGCCGGTTGGGAAGTCTTAGGGAGATCGGATCGCGCAGGTCGGGCAAGGGATCTGCCGCGGACCAGGCAGGACAGGCCGGGGACAAGGCGCACCGGAAGGTGGCTATCCGCGCCGGCGTGTCATCAAGTCGGGAAGTGACGAGTTTGCATGTCGCACACAAGACCTGCGGTCACCCGCTGGCCACCTTCTCTGGTCGAGGTTATCCCCATACCTTAGGCCTGTTGGCTACCTGCTGTCAATCAAGCCGCCAGGTGGCGGGCATGGTCGTCGCCGGCACCCGACGGGGATCGCATGCAGCGGCCTTCAACAAAATCCATGAGCGCGTAAAATCGGGACATCTTCAGGAGACTCCCAAGCCATGCGCATTCTGGTCACCGGCGCCGCCGGCTTTATCGGCGCCGCCCTGGTCGAGCGATTGCTCGCCCGCGGCGATGAGGTCGCCGGCCTCGACAACCACAACGACTATTACGACCCCGCCCTGAAAGAAGCCCGGCTGGCCCGCTTCCATGACCATCCGGCCTACCGCCACCAGCGCAGCGATCTGGCTGATGCCGGCCGCCTCGATGCCTTGTTTGCCGACTTCCGGCCGCAACGAGTGGTAAATCTGGCGGCCCAGGCCGGGGTCCGCTACTCGCTGCAGAACCCCGCCGCCTATATCAGCAGCAACCTGGTCGGGTTCGGCAACGTACTGGAAGCCTGCCGACACCATGAGGTCGAGCATCTGGTGTATGCCTCCTCCAGCTCGGTCTACGGCGCCAATCGATCGATGCCGTTCTCGGTCGATGATCCGGTCGATCACCCGCTGAGCCTGTATGCGGCCACCAAAAAGTCCAATGAGCTGATGGCCCACAGCTACAGCCATCTGTATGCCCTGCCCACCACCGGCCTGCGCTTCTTCACCGTCTACGGTCCCTGGGGGCGCCCCGACATGGCCCCGATGCTGTTTGCCGACAGAATCAGCCGCGGCCAGCCGCTGGACGTATTCAATTACGGCCACCACCGTCGCGACTTCACCTATATCGACGACATCGTCGAAGGCATCATCCGCACCCTGGACCGGCCACCGGCCGCCGATCCCGACTATGACCCGATGCAGCCCCATCCCGGCCGCTCCAATGCGCCCTATCGGGTCTACAACATCGGCAATGATCAGCCTGTTCCCTTGCTGCAATTCATCGAATTGATGGAACAAGGCCTGGGCCGCGTGGTCGAAAAGCGACTGCTGCCGATGCAGCCCGGCGACGTACCGGATACCTGGGCCGATGTCACCGCCTTGCGTGAAGATGTCGGCTACGCGCCGTCCACATCGATCGAAGCAGGCGTGAGCGCCTTTGTCGACTGGTACCGCCGCTATCACGGCCTGGATACCGCCAGCTGAAGCCTGACATGCTCCTCGCCACGTACCCAACCGTCCGCCCAACCCAGGATTGTTTATGACCCAGAAGACTATTCTCGTCACCGGCGCCAGCAGCGGCTTTGGCAAGCACATCGCCGAACGCATGGCACGTCGCGGCGACAAGATCATCGTCACGGCGCGGCGCGCCGAGCGGCTGACCGAGCTGGCCGAAGCCTACCCTGGCCTGATCAAGCCGATCCCCCTGGATGTCACCGATGCCGCCGCTGTCGAAGCCGCCCTGGCCGACCTGCCACCGGAATGGCAGGCCATCGATGTGCTGGTCAACAATGCCGGCCTCGCACTGGGCCTGGAGCCAGCCAACGAGGCCAGGCTGGACAACTGGGAGCGGATGATCGCCACCAACTGCAGCGGCCTGGTGACCGTGACCCGGCTGGTGTTGCCTGGCATGGTCGCCCGCGGTCGTGGCCAGATCATCAATATCGGCTCCACCGCCGGCAGCATCCCCTATGCCGGCGGCAACGTGTATGGCGCGACCAAGGCCTTCGTCCACCAGTTCACCAACAATCTCAATGCCGACCTGGTCGGCAGTGGCGTCCACGCCAGTTGCGTGGAGCCCGGACTGGTCGGTGGCACCGAATTTTCGTCGGTCCGCTTCGACGGCAACTCGGAGAAGGCCGCAGGAGTCTACCAGGACACCCAGCCACTGACCCCGGAAGATATCGCCGACACGGTCGAATGGATCATCGACCGGCCGCCGCACGTCACCATCAATTATCTGGTGATGATGCCCGACTGCCAGTCCTTCGGCGGCCAGGTGGTCAAGCGCCGCGTCAGCAACTGACAGGCCGGACGATGCAGGGGCGACGCGAGCGTCGCCCCTGCGCAATTCAGAACGGCCGCGCCATCACCAGATACAGTACGCCCAGCACCAGAAATACCGGCAGCTCGTTGGCCAGCCGCAACTGTAAGGCCGAAGGCAGGCCCTTGCTGGCGTGCTTTTTCAGACGCCGGCCGGTGAAGATGTAGTACACGAACAGCACCGCCACCAGGCCCAGCTTGGCGTGGATCCAGTGCGCCTGCCCCACCACCGGCGGCAGACTGGCCGTCATCCGCCAGCCCTGCCACAGCAGCAGGCCGCAGATCACGGAAAGACCGAACATGATGTGGCCGAAACGGTACAGACGCCGTCCCATCAACTCAAGACGCGCGGACACGGCCGCCGGCTCGCCAGCGGCCTTGACCTCGGCCAGATTCACCAGAATCCGAGGCAGATAGAACACCGCCGCGACCCAGCCCATCACGAACAGGACATGGAGCGCCTTGATCCAGAAATACCACATGAGCATCCGCCCGCATTGAAAGAATCCCGCCATCGTAAGCCCGCCCCGCTGACCCGGCAATCCGGCCGCGACCGCCATCGGTCTCCTGTAGCCAGCCGGCATGCGGCGCCAGACCTTGCCCGTTGGCCGCGCTTGCGGTTCAATTCAGGCAGAAAGAGACCATGACTGCGGAGGTCCGATGGCCGGGACACCGCAGCCAGTCATCCCTCCGGCCCTCGCCGGAGACGCCGGCCCCGCCACGGACAAAGGTCGCCTGCTCGCCATGGACAGCGTTTCACCCGCCCGCCACTGGATCGGCCTGCTTGCCGACTCCGAAGATCTGCATGTGCTGCGCTTCGCCGAAGATGGTCAGGTGCCGGAGCGGCGCAAGATCGCTGCCGCCCCCATCCTCCGGGGATCTACCCCGCTGGCCGATGCCATCAACGAACTCTGCAGCGACTGGCTTCAGTACTCGCCCGCGACCGCCCTGGTCGGCGCTGGCCTGAATGCGCTGCTGCCGGCCGACACCGCACCTGCGCCGATCGAAGTCCCCTTCGAACTGGCCCCCTTGGCACGCCTGCTGCGCCCCATCCGGCAGCCCGGGTTGCCTGACTTGCATCTGCTGCCGGATTTCGCCCAGAACGGCATCCTGCCGGGCCGCATCGACCACGGCACGGCAGCCCTGCTCGGCGTCCGCAGCAGTACCGACGAGGCCGACCTGCTGGTCGGCCTGCTGGGCGAACAGCACCAATGGGTGCGCCTGGACCGCCAGCGGGTCCGTCGCCTGGTCAGCTTCATCACCCCCAGCCTGCAACGCCTGCTGAGCGGCTCGGCCGATCAGAGTGCCGACACGCCGACGGACACCTCGGCCGACTGGCATGCCGGTGCCTTCGATTTCGGCCTGGCCGTCGCGCGCGGCGAAGAGCAGCAGGCCGGCATGCTGGCCAGTCTCGGCAGCCCGCAAGCCCTGGTGCGCAGCGGTCAGCTGGCCGCGACCGAACAGGGCAGCTTCCGCCATGGCCTGCTGATCGGTCATGAACTGCTGGGTCTCAAGCGCATGGAGCCGGATGCTGCCCCTCACTGCCCGGTGATTCTGGTCGGCCCTGAAGATCGTTGCCTGCGCTATGCGCGCGCCCTGCAACTGTTCGGCTTCGAACATGTGGAGCGGGCCCGCCAGGCCGCCGAGCGCGGCCTCTGGCAACTGGCCCGCACCCTCGATCATGGCGCGCCGGAACCCGCCGGATGAAGGGCCATGCCATGCGAGAAGTCTTTCTGCATGGTTTTCTGGCCAATCTGCGGGGCATTCTGCCCGAAGAATGTGCCGATATCGTCACCACCTTGTACCACCGTGAGTTTCGACTGTTCGAAGTGCCGATCCAGGCGCCCGAAGCCCTGAACTGCATTCGCCGCATGCGCGAGCGTCTGCCGCCCGACGGCCTGGTCGGTGCCGGCATGGTCTTCAACCGCGATGACATCGAGGCCGCCTGCCAGGCCGGTGCCAACCTCGTCATCAGCCCGCACTGCGATCCGGAGCTGATCCGTGACGCGAAACAGGCCGGCCTGGCCTGCATCGCCGGTGCCGCCACTCCCACCGAAGCCTTCCGCGCCGTCAAGGCCGGCGTCGATGCCCTCAAGTATTTTCCGGCCGAACAACTGGGACCGGGCAGCCTTAGGATCTGGCGAAGCGTGCTGCCCAAGCATCTGCCCCTGCTGCCAGCCGGAGGCATTGCCACCGGGCAGATCCAAGCCTATGTCCGTGCGGGGGCGGCCGGTTTCGGGCTGGGCCGGGCGCTGTACATGCCCGGCATGGCATGCGCCGAGCTGGATCGCCGCGCGGAGGCATTCCAGCTGGCCTGGAAACAGGCCCACGGCACCGACTGACGGAAACCTCCATTCATCCGGCAACACTCCTTCGTGAGCGTGCCAGGCATGGATCCGGCGAGATGGAAACCGCGGCTGGCCGGCCAGTTCGAGCCGCCCTCACCACGGAGGCCTCGCCGCCATGGACCATCGACAAAGCCATGCGCGCCGGCACCGGACTTCTGCCGCGTCAACGCTCACATACCATGGAGGCCCGAATCACACGCTGTGCAAGTTCGTTCGATTAATTTCCTTCGGACCTGTCGTCACGGACGACCCTCAGGAGGAGACCCGAACATGCGTACACTTACCCACGATGAAATGACCTCAGTTGCGGGCGGCGGTGTTTTCGGCGATATCGGAAGCGCCATAGGCGGAGCCATCGGCAATGTCGTCGATCTAGGCACCACCCTGCTCGGCCTCAGCACCGATGCCACCGGCCCGGCCGCCAAGCTGGGCGAGGGCATCGGCCTGATCGCCGATTCGGTACTGAATCCCGGCAACATTCCGGCAGCGATTCTGGACGTCGGCGAAGGCATCGTCGGCATCGTCGGTTTCGGTATCGATGCCATCCAGCAACTGGGCGCCGCCCACGCCAGCGCCTGAGGCACCGCACGCCCCGGATCTGCGGATCCGGGGCACCGGCATCGCGTGCTTGTCGTCGCCCGCCCCGGTCGCCAGCGCATGGCTGGCGCAGTCGTGCCATCCCCGGCGCACCGCAGCAACGAGCCCCAACCGCTTGCTGACCACCTGCACGCTCTCTCCGCACACATCACAAGTGCGAAGCATTCCGATCGCCGGAAAGCATCCCCATGCCGCTGGCTGCCCCGTCCAGTCAGCCCCCACTCGATATCATCGGACAGCCTGCCTTGGCAGTCATCGCCACGACCATCCATATGGACGTCCATCAGTCAGCATCAATCCGCTCCAAGGCAGCCCCATGATTTACACAAGTATTTGTTGCAACGCAATATTCAAGACCATCATTCCGGCTCCAAGCTTTGTTGAAAGAAGCGTGAAGGCGTGCATAGAATGTTCGCAAATCACCGCCCCGATCAGGCAACTTGCGGCCCGATCACCGTCAAGCTCATCGCCATCCCGACGGGCGGCCGTCTGCCGGATCGCGGCCAAGCGCTGACCGCGATCCGGCGCCAGCACAGGAATGCATGCCATGAGCGGAACAGCAGCAGCCACCCACCGCGGCCCCGGACTTTTCATGATCGGCCTGCTGGCCTCCCTGGCCGGCCTGATGTTCGGTCTGGACATCGGCGTCATCTCCGGCGCCCAGCAATTCATCGAGACCGATCTGCACGTGTCCGACCAAGCCATGGGCCTGATCGTCAGCGCCATGATGGCTGGCGCGGCCGTCGGCTCGCTGGGCTGCGGCTGGGCCTCGGCTGCACTGGGCCGCAAGCGTTCGCTGATCGTCGGCGGCATCGTGTTCGTGATCGGTTCCATCGGCTGCTCCCAGGCGGGCTCTGCCGAAAGCCTGATCGTCTGGCGTTTCGTGCTCGGTCTCGCCGTCGGCGTAGCCAGCTATACCGCGCCCCTGTATATCGCCGAAATCGCCCCCGAGGCGATTCGCGGACGAATGATTTCCACTTATCAGCTGATGCTGACTTCAGGCATCCTGCTGGCGTTCCTGTCCGATACGGCGTTCAGCTACCACGGCCACTGGCGCTGGATGCTTGGCATCATCGCCCTGCCCGGCGTCCTGTTTCTGCTCGGCCTGCTGGTGCTGCCTTTCAGTCCGCGCTGGCTGCTGATGCGCGGTCGCCGCAAAGAAGCCCACGAGGTGCTGATGGGACTGCGCGGCGGCCTGCGGCGCGTGGTGGATGCCGAAATAGACGATATCGACCGCCAATTGAAAAAGCCCCAGCAGGGCTGGGGGCTGTTCCGCTCCAGTCCCGACTTCCGCCGCTCGGTGGGGCTGGGCGTGTTGCTGCAGATCATCCAGCAGCTGACCGGCATCAATGTGGTGATGTATTACGCGCCGAAGATCTTCCAGACCATGGGCTACGCCGTCGAAGCCCAGATGTGGTTCACCGCCGCCGTCGGTCTTGTCAACGTGCTGGCCACCTTGCTGGCCATGGCAGTGATTGACCGCTGGGGACGCCGCCCCACCCTGCTGGCCGGCTTCGGCGTGATGGCCGCAGGCCTGGCGGTGATCAGCTGGACCATGCGTCATGGCGCGCCCGCCACCCATGGCCTGCAATTGTTCACGGTCATCATGCTGCTGGTCTTTATTGCCGGCTTTGCCATGTCGGCAGGACCGCTGATCTGGACTCTGTGCTCCGAAATCCAGCCCTTGAAGGGCCGCGACTTCGGCATTGCCGCCTCCACCGTCACCAACTGGGGGGCGAACATGGTTGTCGGTTTCACCTTTCCCCTGATGCTGAGCGGACTGGGATCCTCCCGGACCTTTCTGCTTTACGCCGTGCTCAACGCCTTGTTCATCGCCTTCACCCTGGCCCTGGTCCCCGAGACCAAGGGCATGACGCTGGAGGCGATCGAGAACAATCTGATGGCCGGCAAGCCGCTGCGCCGCATAGGTCGTTGAGGGGCATATCGTCTATCGTCATAAAACCGCCATGGTCGGAACCTAGGCTGCCAGCTCCCCCTTGTGACCGATGATGAAGACGTGCCGGCATTCCCCTCCGCATCAGCCTCCCCTGCCACCGCCTCGCCTCGATCGCGCCGGCAACGCCTGACAGAACTCGGCAGCCTGAGCCTGCGGGCCAGGCTGCTGCTGCGACTGGTCGTGGTCACCCTGGTCTTGTTCGGGCTGGGCGGCAGCGCCTGGCTGGCGCTGGCCAAATCCAGCCGGCAGATGGCTTCGCTGGTCAGTGACACCTTGCGTCCTGTCGCTGAACTTGGACGCATCCAGAATGATTATGCCGATGCGCTCAATGCCGTCACCCATGCGGCCATGGCCCGACTGCCCTCGGCGGTGGATATCGCCCTTGACACCATGCAGGCCGAACAGGCCGACATCGGGCGGCGCTGGCAGTCGCTGACAGCCACGCCCTGGGTTCAAAGCCACAAGGCCTGGCTGAACACGACCGCCGCGCATCGACAAGCCCTGGATGAAAGTCTGCAGCAGTCCATGCAGCTGCTGCGCGCCGGCAATTTCGATATCGCCGTTCTGCAGGTTTCCTCGGATACCCAGTCGGCCTTCAGCCCCCTGCATGCCGACTTCAGCAATATGTTCGAGCAGGCCGTCACCATCGGCACCGCCGTAGTCGACCACAACCACCGGGAGCACCAGCACCTGGGCTGGCTGCTGGCCGGCCTGACCGTGCTGACGGCCGCCGGCCTGCTGATCTTCGACAGCTGGCTGATCCGTTCCATGAGCCGTCGACTGGCATCCGCCATCCAGCAGGCGCGTACCGTGGCCGCCGGCCAGTTGGGACAGCCCTTCAAGCCCGGACCGGCGGACGAGATCGGCCAATTGCTGCGCGCCCTGCAACAGATGGATCTGGCCCTGGCTTCGGTGGTGGAGCAGGTACGCGGCGGCGCCCGCCACGTCCAGCAAGCCTCCGAGCAAAGCGCCAGCGAAAGCACCGCGCTTCGCGATCGCACCTTGCACCAGTCACAGCAACTGCAGGCCTCCAGCCGGGCCATCGACCGGATCAGCGACATGATCGCGCGCAGCAAGGAACACAGTGCCCTGGCCCGCAGCGCGGCCGATGCGGCCGCCGACTTGACCGGCCAGGGGCAGCAGCTCGCACAGGCGATGCAGGCCTCCATGCTGGAAATCCAGTGCAGCGGACGCAATCTGTCGGAAATCGTCGAACAGCTTGACGACATCGCCCTGCAGACCCGGCTGCTGGCCCTGAATGCCGCCGTCGAGGCAGCCCATGCCGGGGAGCATGGTCGCGGCTTTGCCGTAGTCGCCGAAGAAGTCGGTCGCCTGGCCAGGCAGACCGCCGAAGCCCTCTCGCATGCGCAGCAACTGCTGGCAGGCAACCAGGCGACCATCCAGGATGGCAGTGCTCGCGCCGGTCACTGCGGCGAGGTGCTGGACCAGATCGCGGACCGCGTGCAGCACCTGCAGCAGACCATGCTGGACATCGATGAACAGAGCCGCCATCAGCATCAGGAAACCTTGCAGATCACCTCGATGATGCGCGCACTGGAATCCCTGACCCGCCACCATGCCGAAGCCGCCGACAAAGCCCATCTCAATGCGGAGGGGCTGCAATCCCAGGCCCGCCTGCTGCAGGACAGGATCGGCTTTTTCCAGCCCCATGAGGCCAGTTCCTCCTGAAAGATCCGCGGCGCCGAGGCGAACCTGTGAGGAGATCATCCCGGCCTCCGTCCGATATCAGGCAGGACCCCGGCCTGGGTCGACCCGCGTTTCGGGTCGCTGCGGCCGGACCCTCGTCAGCCCGTGGCCGGATCGGGCTCCATCCGTCTATGCTGTGGCTTCACTCAAGCCACTGCAGGATGCCAGCATGTTCAACCGCACTGCCTACGGTCTGATCGCCCTCACCATGAGCCTGACCGCCTGCACCGTGGTCACGCCCGATGCCGGCCAACAGGCGGTTCTGATCGACCAGCCCTATTTCCTGGGCCATGGCGGCGTGCGCCCGCAAGCCGTTCCCACCGGACGCAGCATCACGTGGGGCAGCACCAGTGCCATCTATGTCGACATGACACCGCAGACCGTGCATGTCGCCTTCAACGACTACTCCTCGGCCGACAATATCCTGCTGGACTTCGACACCGCCATCCAGTATCGCGTTTCGGATCCGGTCAAGCTGATTCGCGACTTCGGCGGACAATGGTTCAAGAACAATGTCGCAAGCCAGTATTCAGCCATTGTCCGCGAAGCGGTCAAGACCAAGACCATGACCGACATGATGAGCAATGTCAGTGCGGCGGCCGATCTGGACCGCCAGGTGACCGCACAGATCCGACGGCTGATCCGGGACAACGGCATCCCGATCCAGGTTCTGGATGTCACCTTGGGCCGGGCCGTGCCCAATGCCAATGTGCTGGAACAGATGAACGAGACCGCTGCCCAGCAGCAGCGTCTGCGCACCCTGGATGCAGCCAAGCTGGCTGAAGATGCCCGCAAGGCAGAACAGGAATCCAAGGCCGCCGCGGACGATGCCTACCGGCAGAAGATGGGTATGTCGGTGGAAGGCTATCTGCAACTGCAGATCGCACAGATCCAGGCCGATGCCTGCAGGGCGGCGAAGCAATGCGTGATCGCCCCGCCCGGCAGCACGGTGATCGTCGGCGGCAAGCTGTAAGCCCCGCCATCGATGGCGACTGCGCGCCGGACAGCCAGCTGCAAGCTGGCCGGCCATCCGTCATCATCCCTCCCATCCGACGCAAGCATCATGATGCTGCCGCCAGGCGAGATCGCCTTGGTATCCGTCTCGAGCCGGCGACACAGACGGCAGGGGACGCTTCAGGTACAGGGCCACCCCGACCGATGCCGCCGATATGCTTTATGCTGGGCAGTCATAATCCGCCGTTCCCAGCCATTGCATCGCCCACGTGGTGCCAGCACGGGCTGGATCAGCGCTTCATCCCGTTGACTGCATTGACCAAGGAATACCGCATGCGCCTGCTTATCGCCCTGATTTTTCCATGGCTGACCTTCTTCACCATCGGCCGCCCCATTGCCGGCATCATCTGCCTGATCCTGCAGATCACCGTGCTGGGCTGGATTCCGGCCACGATCTGGGCCGTCTATGCGCTGAGCCAGTATCAAACCGACAAGAAAATCGCGCAGTCCATGGCTCAGCGCTGAGTCAACGGCAAACCGGTTCCGGCCACGCCGCTGGCGCAAGGCCGAACCGGGTTCCTGCGGTCTAACCCAAACCAGACCTGATTCAAACCAGATCCGCTCCGGCTGGCAGGCCAGCCGGACAGCGACGGATCAGCGATTTTCCGACCGACCTGTGCCGATCCCTGAATCCTTTCCGGCCGCCAGAGACGCATGCTCAAGCCGTCATCGCAATCAGATGGTCCAGCAGTTCGAGTCGCAGCGCACCGTAGCCACCTTCCCACATCGCCCCGGCCACGGAATGGGCACGATAACCGCGGCCATTGACGGCAGGTACCGGCATAAAAGGCTTGCCTGACCACTTTTCCCATCCGCTTGCCAGCTGACTCACCTCGACCAGCACATTCATGTCCTCGATCAGCTCGGGCGGCAGGATCTGGATCAATGCGCTGCAAATCCCCCCGTGCGGTTTTCGAAGCGAGGCATCATTCCTGAGTCGCACACAGGCTTCGTGAAACATCTTTCTCGCACGGGCATCCATACCTGCACCTCGATATCATGAACTGACCCATCGGACCCGCGGCTGATATCGTCAGCGCCAAGGCCCTGAAGGCATGCTGTCGGTGCCGTTCCGCCGATAAAGGCTCGGTACGGGCGCAGCGACACCATCTGCGACGCCCCTGTGCCTATCCTCACCGCAGAGTCTGGCAGCCATCACCCATTCACGGACTTGTCATCCCCGCCACAGGCTGGTTGGCAAACTCCGCGCCGTCATCGACAACACTGATGCCCCAGTCTGCGCCAGATGCCGGCCAGCATAAAGAACCCGCGCCGCGCTCGGCCTGATATCGTGCCTCAGCAACGCCCAGCGCGACGCTTCGGGATTCCCGGTTCCTGATCCTCCGCCAGGACCACCCGGTCCCGGCCAGTGTTTTTCGCCGCATAGAGGGCGGTGTCCGCCAGCTTGATCAACCGGATCAAATCGGAATGCCCATCATCCATGGCCACACCGATGCTGACCGTGACGTCGAGTCCTTCCGCTGCGGCATTCGCCGGATGACTGGCCAGATGGAGACGCAGACGATTGCCCAGTGTCATGCATGAGAGGACATCGCTGCCCGGCAGAAAGCAGACGAATTCCTCGCCGCCATATCGCCCGCACAGATCCTGCTTGCCATGCACCACATCTTTCAGGGCCGAGGAAAACCATTTCAGGATCTGGTCCCCCACATGATGACCACGATCATCGTTGATCGACTTGAAATGGTCGATGTCGATAAAGAGTGCTCCGAACGGCAGGTCTTTCGCGCGCGCGCCAGCCAGGCCCTCGGCCCCTCGGCTTATCAGGGCGGAACGGTTGAGCAGGCCGGTCATGCCGTCGATTTCGGCCGCCCTGCGCAACTCATTGATCAGTTTTTCCACCACCATGGCCAGCAAGGCAAAGCACTTGGCCAGCGTCATGACGATCGAGATGTAGTAGATCGCGACGGAATCGGCCAGACCCTGCGGTCGACGCCAGGAAAACGCCGGCAGCAGATACAGCACTTCCAGCAGATGCATCAAGGCATGTCCGGCAATCACGATGATCGCGATGCGACGGCCGTAGATATCGCCGCCCCGCGTCCCGGGCAGCAGCAGACCGATGACCCATATATCCCATACCGCCACGGCGAAGCCGTATAAGGCGATACGTGGCAGCAGCCTGTAGCCATACAGATACAGGATCACCTGAAGCACGATATAGAGACAGGCCGGAGCGATCAGGATCAGTGCATTCACCCTGCGACCGCAGTAATGCAGCACGCCGGCGACCAGCAGCACCTGCGAGGCCGCCAGGGCCAGATGCCCCGCAAGCAGCACCGGAAACGGCCGATGCACGGGAAAGAACATCACCACCATGATCGAGAACAGTCCGATCCACAGGCTGGCTACCCAGTAGCGGTAGGCCTTTTCATCGCTCAATGTCCTGAGGATGAGTGAAAACCCGGACGCACAGACCAGCCCGGTGACAAACAGCAGCACTGGCAGCGCACCCATCCCTTGCTCGTGCATCGGCGCGTCCATGTAACGTCCTGAAGGTGGGGGCCGTCAGCGGAACCCCGCCTCGGCTTGATATCCGATCCTACCCAAGGGACAAGGCAGACATCCAGTACCCGCTCCACCAGCCGCTTGATCAGCGGCTCGAGCGCCTCCCCACGAAGAAGCCCGAAACCCGCGGGCTGGCCATATATTCCCCGGACGAGGATCCTCGGTCTGGCATCGCCATACGCTTGTCGTCAGACCTGCGAGTTGTCCAATACGCGCGCCCCCGTAATGATCATGCGCAGCATCTGCGAGATCTCATCGATCAGCTTGGGGTCAAGTTCGGGCGGCTGGTCCATCGCCACCGCGCCCATGGCGAATACCAGCCGCGTAATCGCCCGGGAGACCAGCTCCGGTTCGTGGAGCTTCGAGCGTTTGGCGGCGGCAAGGCGGATGAGGTCCACCTTCAACTCGTCTTCGAAGTAATTGAGTTCACGTTCAACAGCATGCTTGAAGGCGTCCGAGCCGACCGCGCCTTCGCGCAGGAGGACGTGCAGCAACTTGTCGTCCGCGCGGAGCTGTTCCATGAAGGTTTCCACCGACACCTTGATCACGCTGCGATCGGTGGATGTGGCGCGTTCGCGCGCCTGACCGATGATCGTACGCAGCGAGCGTCCGGCCAGGTCGATCAGGGCAATCGCCAGCTCGTCCATATCCCGGAATTGGCGATAGAAGCTGTTGGGCGCGATGCCGGCTTCACGTGCCACCTCACGCAGGCTTACCGTCGACAGGCTCCGGTTCGGCCCGATCAGCTTGAGGGTCGCTGCCAAAAGATCCTCGCGTGCAATAACGGGTTTGCGGGATGGCGCGGCGTCAAGGGGAAGGGACGGGATGATGGAAGTCATGGTCGGTCGTTTCGGGCGATAGCGAATCATACACCTGCGACACTTGTATACGACTGTATACACAACCGTATGCCTATGCGTATAGTGCCCGCCATGAACGCGATATCCGACTCTCGTACCTCCTGGCCGGTCCGCCTGGTCAAGTCGCTGGTGTCTCCAGCCCTGTTCGACTTCTGGTCGACACAGATCAATCCGCTCTGGACCTTCGAGCAGCCCCTGGCCCGGCTCATGACCCGCTCGAGAGCCAGCCGGGATGCCGTGACCCTGATAGTGAAACCGAACCGTCACTGGCATGGGATGCGGGCCGGACAGCACGTGAACCTTGGCGTGGAAATCCAGGGGCGCCGGCTGGTACGCAGTTACAGCCCCACCCTTCTCGATGACGGCCATCTGGCGGTGACCGTCAAGATGATGGAAGACGGTTGCGTCAGCCGCTATCTTGCACAGCAAGCACGTGTCGGCGAGATCTTCACGCTGACGCAGGCTTTTGGCGAGATGGTCTTGCCGGAACACCCCGGCGACCTTCTTCTGCTGGCCGCCGGCAGCGGCATTGCACCGATGCGCGCCCTGCTCCGTTCGCTCGCCAGCCGAGGCATGCCCGACAACGTCGACCTGCTCTACTGGGCGCGCCATCGCGACGAGCTCTGCTTCGTGGATGAACTGGATGCCTTGGCCGCTGCTCATCCCGGCCTGCGTGTGCGTTATCTGCTGACCCGCGAAGGCGATGCGCCGGATGCCCGTGTGGACGCCATCTCGCTGGAAGCGATTGCCTCGCTGGCCCAGCGTCGCGTGCTCGCCTGCGGTCCGAACGGCTTTGTGCAGGCAGCACGCATCCGCATGGGCGGACAGGTGGCAAGTTTCGATGCCGAAGCCTTCAGCAAGCCGACGAGAACCGACGGCGACGAGGGCGACGTCGAAGTCCAGCTCGCCGCCAGCGGCCGGACGCTTCGGCTTGCACGCGGACAGTCCCTGCTGGAGGGCCTCGAAGCCCAGGGGATTCACCCTCCGCATGGATGCCGCATGGGCATCTGCAACACCTGTGTCTGCGGCCGCCAGTCCGGCAGCACCCGCCATATCCTTACCGATGAGCTCAGCAGCGAACCTTCCTCACAGGTGCGCCTGTGCATCAGCGCGCCGAGCACCGACCTGATCCTGGACCTCTGACAGCCCTATGAGCCGTACCCGCAACCGCCCTCTTTCGTCCGACGAACTCAAGGCCTTCGGCGATGAGCTCGATGCCATCCGTGCCCGAGTGACCGCCGACATCGGTCTGAGTGATGCTCGCTATATCCGCCGCATTGTCGCCGCGGTGCGCTGGTCCGGTGTCGCCGGACGCGCGCTGCTGTTTCTGGGAGCGTTCGTGCACGTCGTACTGGTCCCCGCGTGGATCACTGGCGTGATTCTGCTCGCGTTGTCGAAGATCCTCGAGAACATGGAGGTCGGGCACAACGTCATGCACGGCCAGTACGACTGGATGAACGACCCCAGGCTCAACGGGCGCACGTACGAATGGGACATCGTCGCCACCAGCGACAACTGGCGCAAGACACACAACTTCCGGCACCACACCTATACCAACGTCCGCGGCATGGATGACGATATCGGTTACGGCCTGCTGCGCATCTTTCCCGAACAGCGCTGGCGCCCGTTCTATCTGATGCAGCCGGCCATCGCCGTGGTGTTCATGCTGCTTTTCGAGTGGGGCGTGGCTATCCAGGACCTGCGGCTGGGGCGCTGGTTTGCCGGCAAGACATCGACGGCGGAGATCCGCGAAGCCTTCCGCCCGGTCCGCCGCAAGATGGGACGCCAGCTGCTGAAAGATTACGTGGTGTTCCCGCTGCTGGCCGGCCCGTACTTCCTGCCCGTACTGCTGGGCAATATAGTGGCCAACGTGCTGCGCAGCATCTGGACCTTCGTGATCATCTTCTGCGGACACTTCACCGCCGATGCCGAGGTATTCCCTAAGCAATCGATCAGCGACGAATCACGCGGCCATTGGTATCTGCGCCAGTTGCGCGGCTCGTCGAATATCGCAGGCGGCAAGTTGTTCAACGTGCTTACCGGCAATCTCAGCCACCAGATCGAACATCACTTCTACCCCGACCTGCCCGCCAATCGCTATGCGGCCATCGCTGTCGAGGTAAAGCAGGTCTGCGCGCGCTATGGCCAGTCCTACAACACCGGCTCGCTGCCCAGACAGTTCGGTCAGGTGATCTGGCGCATCCTGCGCCATGCCTTCCCAAGCCACCCCGCCCTGCAGAACGAAGCCAAGGCAGGCGCGATCTGAGATTGGTGCCAGCGGGCCATGGGCAGGCGATTGTCCCCTGGCCCGGGATAAGCCTCCGTGGAAAGGCCCGTAAATCGGGATAAAACTCGCGGGAGGTCTACGGAATCACTCCGGCACAGGCCTTCAGCAGGCGTTTGTCTGGCCAACCCGCCTTGCCCATCTAGCTCCGCTTTTGGCGACAGTTAAAAATGGGGTGATTACCGACCGAGTGCATCAGCTCTCGTCCTTTCCCAGCAGGGATGCCAGCCTTTTTCGAGCGCAAATCTCCAGCATGGCCTCGCCGTAGGCTTCCTGCAAATCCTTCAACTGCCTCTCGTACTGCTCGCTTACATCCTAAGGCTTGGCTCGCAGTGCGTTCTCCATGCCGCGCTTGCCGTCCTCTACCCAGCTTTCAATCTCCGCCGGGGTAAGGTCGAACTGCCGGCTGGCCGCGGCCACCGTCGTCTTGCCCAGGATGATCTCAAGGACCAGTGCCGAGTCGCGCCCGGCGGCCCAACGCTTGATCTCTTCGTTGACGGGCACACCCGACTCAAGCTGCTTGAGGGCGGCCATGATCTGGCTTTCGGTAAATTTGTATTTGTGCATGTGGGTCTCCTGATCAAAGGATGACAGAAGCTTCTACATGTTACCGTCCAACTTCGGGAAGGCTTACACTATCAACTCATCAGGGAAATGCAGTGCTCAAAAAGCAACCAACTGACGAGCCATTAAAGCCAGATGTTAATTGCAAAAAATCTCGCATAAAGACTCCCCGCAATTATTTACCCCGGCCGCCTTCTCATTACTGGTGAGGAGGGCCGCTGCTCCAGCGAGTCAACGGCAAAAATCTTAGCAAGCAAATCAATAGGGCGCACGTCGCGACAATGACACCCACCCAATCCATATGAAAATTAGTATCTACCGCAAACCGATTAATCCACAATAGGTTGACGAGCAAGAAAGCATTGGAGACGGCATGTATGACTACTCTTTCGGCCCAATTATACCCCATATAAACAAGATAAGCCATTGCAGACTGAAAAAAAAACATCATAAAATTGATTGTTATAATGCATGATGACCAATGGAAGCAGGGCTGCAACAACCCCTGCAAAGTGGCCAAAAAATGGTGTTACAACCTTGTAAATAACACCCCTAACTAATTCCTCCCAAAGCGGGGCGGATATAAAGGCCCGGATTGCAAATGCTACCGGACCACCAACAGCTTCAATGATTACAAGTTGAGTAAAGTTCAGCCCGCGCAAATCCCTAACTTCCGCCACAGGGATGGAAATATGGAGATAATTTGCAAAGCATAATTTCATTGCGCTAAAAACATATATGAAAAGATGACTGACCTCACTTATCAACACCCCAATAAGAAGTAGCCCAAGATACTTCTTCCTCACTCGTGGAATGCCAAAGTATAGTAAGCCAAAAATTATCAATGGTATATTTTGCTCAATTCCACTGAAGTCTTTTCGGCCAATATCAGTATATATGGCGGACACCAAGTACGACTCGATCACCATAAAAACAAAGAAGGCAAGATAGTGGGAATTACATCTCTTCATCCAATCCATGACACCACTCATTATATTAATTAAGCAAATCAAGGGCGAGACAACTTAGTCGAATCCATATAAAGTAGGCGGGAATCGCACCTTAACTAGACCGATCGCGCAACCGGCGCGACTCCCTCAAAAAAATGAAGAACATCTTTACGCTGATGACTTTAAATAATTTTGACTGCAATTAAAAAGGTCTCGTATGCCGGTGATTTTCAGAGCCAGGTAATACAATTGAAATATGCGGCGAATGCGCCCCCCATAAGTGAAATGGTGATTTTACATACCTGATTCGTGTTTAGAGGGGGGCGGTCTCAAGAATCAAGTGCAACACCAGACGACCATTTCGCCAATTCTTCAGCCATCACCTCTTCTGGATTTCGCCATCCAAGCGTTTGACGGGGACAGCCGTTGAGCTGGCGGGCGATATCGTTAAGCATGGTTTGGCTGGGCTGCGACAGGTCGGTACCCTTGGGTAAAAACTGGCAGAGCAGCCCGTTGATGTTTTCATTGCTCCCGCGTTGCCATGAGGCATGTGGATCGCAAAACCATACATCGAGCTTCAGTCGCTTGCTCAGGTCAGCATGACAGGCCATCTCGCTGCCTCGATCGCAGGTCAGGCTTTGACGCAGAAAGGCCGGAGGCCTTTTCGTTTGCGGCGTAAATCCCTCCATGGCATCAGCTGCAGTGCAGCCGTCCATTCGACATAAAATCACGAACCGGGTTTTGCGTTCGACCAAAGTGCCAATCGCTGATCGGTTGAAGGCCCCTTTGATGAAATCGCCTTCCCAATGCCCTGGTACGAGCCTGTGCTCGATGTCCTCCGGTCGATGCACAATGCGCAACGATTCCGGTACAAAGCTGGATCCAGCCGCTGTCGTTCGGCGCATGCCGCGACTGGTTTTGGCCTGGCGAAGCGCCTGGATCATTCCTTGTTTGAGGGCGCCCCTTGGCTGGGCATAGATGGTCGCGTAAATCGTTTCATGGCTGACCAGGCCGGGGCGCGTATCGCTAGGCAGGTATCGTAGTCTGGAAGCAATCTGCTGAGGTGACCAGCGAAAATACATCAGACGATCATGCACGAACTGATAAAGCGGGCTGCCACCTTGCAGCCGCGGCTTGCGTCGACAGCGCTGGCGCCTTTGATAATAGGCTTGGCCTGCTGCCGTGGCGTTATACGGATCAGATGCTGAGCAGCATCCTGCTCGAGTCAGCTCGCGACTGATGGTAGCGGCGGAGCGCTGAGTCCGCCGAGCAATCTCGCGCAGGCTGGTGCCGTTCTGACATTCGATCATGATGACGGCCCGCTCTTCTGGGCTCAAATGCTGGTAAGTGCGTTTGCTGGACATGGCAACACCCGAGTATGAGGGTGCTGCACTTCAAACTTGAGCTCACCCTATCTTGGCCAGACCAGCCGGGCATTCAATGACTGGATGCATAAGCTCGCCGCACGCGTATCGAGACTTCAAGGTCAGTTGGGAGCAGTCCCGACCAAACAAAAACAGCGAGAACCGTGAGGCACCCGCTGTTTTTGCATTTGAGCCCGCCACCTCGAAAAGCCAGTAATGGCTATCGACGCTTGCATAGCTCGCTTGCGTGTTAGTTGCGTGTTAGAAAAGCACTTGGGCCGCCCCTAAGTACAGCCCAAGTGCTTGTTTATATTGGTGGGCGGTACAAGGATCGAACTTGTGACCCCTACCATGTCAAGGTAGTGCTCTACCGCTGAGCTAACCGCCCTCACCGTTGTCTTGACCTTCGTTTCGAAGGCTTCGTCGCCGGGGAGATGAGAAGTATAGGTATGCCCCAGGGGCTTGGCAAGCTTTTTTCGAAACTTTTTTATCTTTTTCTGCAAAAGCAAGAAGTAACTTATAAATAACAATAGGTTACCGTCATGCCAAGGACTGGTCCCGCAACTGCTGGATCTGGTCGCGGACACGGGCGGCAGCTTCGAATTCCAGATCCTGGGCGTGGCGATACATCTGCTCCTCCAATTTCTTGATGGCCGCCGCCTGCTGCCCGGGTGACAAGGCACGGTAGTTGGCGGGCGTCTCGGCCACGGCGGCCTGTTTGCCGGCCCGGCCACGCCCGGCCTTGTCGCCGCGCACAGCTGCGGTGCTGCGTGCGCCCTCCATGATGTCGGCGACACGACGCACGACCGAGGTCGGGGTAATGCCGTGTTCGGCGTTGTACGCCTCCTGCTTCTCGCGCCGTCGCCGGGTCTCGTCGATGGCCGCCTGCATCGAGCGGGTGATCCTGTCGCCGTAGAGGATGGCCTTGCCGCGCTGATTGCGCGCCGCGCGACCGATGGTCTGGATCAGCGAGCCGGTGGAGCGCAGAAAGCCTTCCTTGTCGGCATCCAGGATCGCGACCAGCGAGACCTCCGGCATGTCCAGTCCTTCGCGCAGCAGGTTGATGCCGACCAGCACATCGAATTCGCCCAGACGCAGGTCGCGGATGATTTCGGTGCGTTCCACGGTCTCGATGTCGGAGTGCAGGTATCGAACCTTGATATCGTGCTCGGTCAGATATTCGGTGAGATTTTCGGCCATCCGCTTGGTCAGGGTCGTCACCAGCACGCGATCACCGATGGCGATCCGCTTGCGGGCCTCGCACAGCAGATCGTCGACCTGGGTGCCGACGGGGCGTACTTCGACCTCGGGATCCAGCAGACCGGTCGGCCGCACCACCAGTTCGACAATGGCGTCACCGGATTTCTCCAGTTCGTATTTGGCCGGGGTTGCCGAGACATAGATGCTGCGCGGCGCCCGCTGCTCCCATTCCTCGAATTTCAGTGGACGATTGTCCATCGCGGATGGCAGCCGGAAGCCGAAGTTGACCAGATTTTCCTTGCGCGAGCGGTCGCCTTTGTACATGGCGCCGAGCTGGGGAATGGTGACATGCGATTCGTCGACTACCAGCAAGGCGTCGGCCGGCAGATAGTCGAACAAGGTCGGCGGCGGGTCGCCCGGCGCGCTCTGGGTCATGTGTCGAGAATAGTTTTCGATGCCCTGGCAGTAGCCCACCTCGGCCATCATCTCCAGATCGAAGCGGGTCCGCTGCTCCAGTCGCTGGGCTTCGACCAGCTTGTCTTCTGCCCGCAGGACTTCCAGCCGTTCTTTCAATTCGACCTTGATGGTGTCCATCGCCCTCAGCACGCTCTCGCGGGTGCTGGCGTAATGGGTTCTGGGGTAGACCGTATAGCGCGGAATCCGGTGCATGACCTCGCCGGTCAGCGGATCGAACAGTGCCAGATTCTCGATCTCGCCGTCGAACAGTTCGATCCGCAAGGCTTCCATTTCCGATTCGGCCGGAAACACGTCGATGACCTCGCCGCGGACCCGATAGGTGCCGCGCCGCAGCTCCATATCGTTGCGCGTGAATTGCAGTTCAGTCAGATGACGGATCAGCTGGCGTTGGTCGATGCGTTCGCCGCGAGCCAGAATCAAACGCAGCGAGAGATAGTCCTCGGGATCGCCCAGGCCGTAGATCGCCGAGACCGTGGCCACGATCAACGCATCCTTGCGGGACAGCAGGGCCTTGGTCGCCGCCAGCCGCATCTGCTCGATATGATCGTTGATCGCGGCATCTTTCTCGATAAAGGTATCGGAGGCCACCACATAGGCTTCGGGTTGGTAGTAGTCGTAATAGCTGACGAAGTATTCCACCGCATTGTGCGGAAAGAACTCCTTGAACTCGCCGTACAGCTGGGCCGCCAGAGTCTTGTTCGGCGCCAGCACGATGGTGGGTCGCTGCACCTGCTCCACGACATTGGCGATGGTGAAGGTCTTGCCCGAGCCGGTGACGCCCAGCAGGGTCTGGGCCGCCAGTCCGTGCTCGAAGCCCTCGGCCAGACGCTTGATCGCCTCGGGTTGGTCACCGGAGGGCTGATAGGGGGAGACAAGCTGGAATCGGTCGCTCATGTCTCCATGGTGCGGGCGATTCCCCGGCTTTGAAAGGGGGAAATGACTGACATGACACTCAGCGGCCGGCCGGATGGCCCGCCGGGCCGATACCGACGGTCTTCTCGATGCCCCTGTCGCAGACTGGATTCCGCTCGCTGTACGAGGCCAGGCCATGAGGCAGCACGCCGGCCATACCCTGATCGAACTGCTGATGGTCATGCTGGTCGCGGCCGTGCTGACCGGCGTGGCCTTGCCGGGACTGGGCCCGCTGCTGCATCGCCATCGCCTGCAGCACGCCTGCGAGGCCTTGCTGCACTCGGCCTACTACGCCCGCAGTCAGGCCATCAGCCTGGGCCGCAGCACCTGGCTGTGTCCCAGCCGGGATCATGCCCACTGCGAGGCGGCAACGCAGTGGCAGCACGGCTGGCTGGTGATGACCGCCGCGCCGTCGATCGACACCCCGGTGGTGCTTCGCGAGCAGGCCAGCCTGGAACCGCTGCATATCCACAGCAGCCAGGGGCGGCTGCGTTTGCGATTTCAGGCTGACGGCCATGCCGAGGGCAGCAATCTGACCTGGACCGTATGCAGCGAACAGCGGCCGCAGGACCAGGCCCGGGTGATCGTGGCCCGCAGCGGGCGGGTGCGGGTCGAGCCGCGCGCCGCAAAACCCTACCCGACCTGCCCGCCCTGATCAGCTTCGGGCAAAGGCCGCCGCCCGCTCGACCAGCTCCGGCTCGGGACGCACGCCGGTATACAGCACGAACTGCTCCAGCGCCTGGATCGCGATGACCTCGGCGCCGGTGATGACCCGCTTGTGCAACTGTCGGCCCAGCTTGATCAGCGGCGTCTCCGAAGGAATCGCGACCACGTCGAAGACGGTATGGGCGGTACCGACCAGGTCCTGCTGAAAGGCCAGATCGTCGGCCTCGGGGCCACCGGCCATGCCGATAGGAGTGACATTGACCACCATGTCCACCCGCAGGTCACGGGTGTCGGCCATCCACTCGTAGCCACAGCCTTGCGCCAGCTGCAGCCCCGCCCGTTCATTGCGTGCCACGATGAAACCCTGCTTGAAACCCGCATCACGCAAGGCATAGGCCACGGCCTTGGCCATGCCGCCGCTGCCGCGCAACGCGAACACGCTGTCGGTCGGCACGGCGTGGCTGGCGAGCAGGCGCGAGACGGCGATGTAGTCGGTGTTGTAGGCCTTCAGATGGCCTTCGGTATTGACGATGGTATTGACCGAATCAATCGCCTTGGCCGACGGATCCAGTTCATCCAGATAGTCGATGCAGGCTTCCTTGAAGGGCATCGAGACGGCGCAGCCGCGAATGCCCAGAGCCCGCACGCCGCCTACGGCCGCCCCGATATCCTCGGTAGTGAAAGCCTTGTAGATGTAGTTGAGGCCGAGTTGCTCATACAGGTAATTGTGGAAGCGGGTGCCGAAATTGCCGGGGCGCCCGGACAGGGACATGCAAAGCCGGGTGTCTTTGTTGATCGTGATCGACATCGTTAGCTCTCGCTGTGAACAAGACGGAACGGGGCCGAAGCCCTGTATTCCGCAAGCATAAAGGAATGCCCTGCGGCATACCGCCCCTGTCGCGATGCCGGCCGACTTACCCGTTGAAGTGGATACTGGCATGCTGGGTCATGTCCGACCTTCCCGAACTGCGCCTGCGCGAACTGGCCTCCGATCTTGATGAAGCCTTCGTGCTGCGGCTGGCCCCCTTGTTTGCCGACTTCGAGCTTCCCGCCTGGAGACAGCGTCAGACCTGTGTGCGTGGCGTGCGCGCAGCCCTGACCGAGCGCATGGAACAGGCAGGACATGAGGCCTGCCTGCTGATCGCGGAAAACATGCAAGGGGTGACCATAGGCTTTCTCAGCCTCAGCCTGACCCGTGATTATTTCAGCGGCCAGCGCCAGGCACACTTGAATGAACTGGCAGTGGCCCCCGAACATCAGCGACAAGGCTATGGTCGCGCCCTGTTGCGCGAGGCCGAACGCTGGGCCGGCCTGCGCAACTGCCGGGCGCTGAGCCTGAACGTGTTTCCCGGCAACGAGGCCGCACGCCGGCTGTATGCCGGCGCGGGCTATCAGGTGGATCTGCTGCGGCTGGCCAGACCCCTCTGACCAGCTGTCGTCCTCAGGCAGCCGGCGTCCCGGCGGCTTCTGCGGCTTCGCGCTCGCTGAGACGGCGGGTAACCCGGTCGATATTGGCCAGCGACACCAGGTGGGCATAGATCCAGCCGAACACGCCTTCCTTCAGGAAGGTTTCCGCCGTGGCCGCATCCAGCTTGCGCAGACGCTCCTCGCTGACGATGAACAGACCGTTGAGGTTCAGGCCCTCGCCGCCGTCCTTCTTGTCCAGCCGGATACTCTGCGGCTCCAGCAGGTCGTGCTTGCGCAACTGTTCCATGAACCACTGGGTGCGTCCGACATGGGACTGGAATTCGCCCAGGAAATTCACCGCATGGGTCAGAATCTCGTTGTCGGTGCCATCTTCCTTGAACAGGCGCTCGCCCTCGGTCTGACTGAAGCCCTCGAAGGCCTCATCCAGAAATACGGCGAAGTCATCACCCGGCTGGCCCGGCGGCTTCTCGGCCAGCACGAAGGGATAACGGCGCACGAAGGCCGGGATGTAGACATCACTGGCCCACATGCCGTCGGCATCGACGAACAGGTTCTCGTCTTCACGCAGGCCCAGCAGGGCAATCGGACCGGCCTTGTCGGCACTGGGGCCGGCGAACAGGACCGGCAGATCACGGGCTGCCAGCGGAAATTCGACCCCCGTCAGCGGAATCGAATGCACCTTGGCGGCAAACTTGGCGCCGGGCACCGGCTTCAGCCGCAGATCCTTGTGCTCGCCCCGGTTGAGCGGCACCGGCCGCTGGTAAAACAACATTTCCGCCACGTCGATCCCTCTGCTTCTGTGCCTGCGGCGCTCCGGCCTGCCGGAATGGCAGGCCTGCCGAACGGTCCGCAGATCATGCTTGAATCATCCGACTATAGCAGCGGCCACGGGTCTGCACGCAAGCAACAGAGGGTGAGGATGCCGCGCCCGGCAAGAGGCTGCTCGACTTGAGGTTTTATTGTCATCTGCATGGGGTATGCTCGAAGGATCCGAACAGAACTGACCTGACCGGGTCGCCCTGTCGGCTGTTGGACCGCTCTTTAACGCTGGACAGCTTAAGGACCGAAACAGATGCTGATGGACCTGCCCCACCCTTCGCCCCTGCATGCCACCCGCATCCTGTCGCTGGATGCCGCCGGCAGGATTCTCGACTGGATCAGCTGGCAGGATGCCGCCTGCCTGTATGTCCGCGGCGCGGTGGCCTGGACTCTGGGCAACCCCTGCCTGACCCTGCATGGCGGCATGCACCGTGAAAACGGGCGGCAGAGTCTGTTGCAGCTGCATCCCATCATCGCCAGTACCGGTCGCTGCCGCGACCAGGCCATCGATCCCAGTCCCTGCCTGACCAATACCGCTCTGTTTGCCCGCGACGGCCATCTCTGTCTCTACTGCGGCGGCCATTTCAGCCGCGGCGAACTGACCCGCGACCATGTGCAGCCGATTTCCAGGCAAGGACTGGACGAGTGGGAGAATGTCGTCTCCGCCTGCCTGCCCTGCAATCTGCGCAAGAGCAACCGTACCCCGCAGCAGGCCAACATGCCCTTGCTGGCCGTGCCGTTCCGCCCCAGCTGGGTCGAACATCTGATACTGTCGAACCGGAACATCCTTCACGATCAGATGGAGTTCCTGCCACGATCAGATGGAGTTCCTGCGCAGCCACCTGCCCAGACGCAGGCGCGGAGGAGTGGTCTAGTGTCGCCAGACGCCTTCTAATGAAAATTTAACAAAAAAACCTTTTCTGCGCCATTTCCTCGCTAAATACGCCGATATCCAAGGTTTTTCAGCCGAAAAACTCAACGGTTCATTAACACTGGCCCTTGCGTCCACGCGCGCGTAGACGAACAATACGTGGATGAAAGCCCGCGCCCCCTATCCCTTGCTGTCGAAAATCGATTCGCCAGCCGATCTCCGTCGCTTGTCCGACGACCAGCTCCCCGCCGTTGCAGACGAGCTGCGCCGCTACCTGATCGAAGCCGTCGCCTCTTCCGGTGGTCACTTTGGTTCGGGTCTCGGCGTGGTCGAACTGACGGTTGCCCTCCACCATGTCTTCGAGACGCCAGTGGATCGTCTGGTCTGGGACGTCGGGCATCAGTGCTATCCGCACAAGATCCTGACCGGTCGCCGTGACCGCATCACGACGATCAAGAAGAAGGATGGCCTGACGCCGTTTCCGACCCGCAGCGAGAGCGAATACGACACCTTTGGCGTCGGTCATTCCTCGACCTCGATCTCGGCGGCCGTGGGCATGGCTCTGGCGGCGCAGCGCAAGGGCGATGACCGCAAGATGGTGGCCATCATCGGTGACGGTGCCGCTACCGCCGGCATGGCGTTCGAAGCCTTGAACCACGGCGGTGACGCCGAGCCCAACGTGCTGGTCGTGTTCAACGACAACGGCATGTCGATCAGCGAAAATGTCGGTGCCCTGACCAAGTTCATGGCACGCGCCACCTCCAGCGCGACCTTGAACGCACTGCGTCAGCAGGCCAAGAAGGCGATCTCCAAGGAATCGGCAATCGGCCGCGCGGTGAGCCGGCTGGAAGAGCACGCCAAGGGCATGTTCGTGCCCTCGATCCTGTTCGAGGAACTGGGCTTCCATTACACCGGTCCGATCGACGGTCACAACATTCCCCAGCTGCTGGCTGCCCTGCGCACGGTCAAGGACCTTCCGGGTCCCCAGTTGCTGCACGTGATCACCGCCAAGGGCAAGGGCTATGCCCCCGCCGAAAACGGGCCGATCGAATATCATGCGGTCAGCCCCTTCGATCCCGAAGCCGGTCTGGCCAAGAAGGCCAAGTCGGGCAAACCGACCTATACCGACATCTTCAGTGATTGGCTGTGTGACATGGCCGCCACCGACGAGCGCCTGATGGCCATCACGCCGGCGATGCGCGAAGGCTCGGGTCTGGTCCGTTTCTCCAAGGAATACCCGCAGCGCTACTTCGATGTGGCCATCGCCGAACAGCATGCCGTGACGCTGGCGGCCGGCATGGCCTGCGAAGGCGCCAAGCCGGTGGTGGCGATCTATTCCAGTTTTCTGCAGCGCGCCTACGATCAGGCCATCCATGATGTCGCCCTGCAGAACCTGGACGTCACCTTTGCGATTGACCGCGCCGGCGTGGTCGGACCTGACGGCGCCACCCATGCCGGCAGCTTCGATCTGAGCTTCCTGCGCTGCCTGCCGAACATGGTCATCATGGCGCCGGCCGACGAGAACGAATGCCGGATGATGCTGAGCACCGGTTACGAATACGAAGGCCCGGCGGCGATTCGCTATCCGCGAGGCACCGGCATGGGCACCGCCCTGCGCCCGGAACTCGATACCTTGCCGGTCGGCAAGGCCGAACTGCGTCGCCGCGGCAGCGATCTGGCCATTCTGAGCTTCGGCGCCCTGCTGGGCACCGCCTCGGTCGTCGCCGAGGAACTGGATGCCAGTCTGGTCAATATGCGCTTCGTCAAGCCGCTGGATGTCGAGATGATTCTGGACATGGCCAGAACCCACGACGCCATCGTGACCATCGAGGACAATGCCGTTGCCGGTGGCGCCGGCAGTGCCGTGGCCGAGTGCCTGGCCGAAAACGGCGTGGTGCTGCCGATCATGCATCTGGGTCTGCCCGACCGCTATCTGGACCACGGCAGCCGCGAAGAGGTGCTCAGTGACGCCGGTCTGGATCTTCCTTCGGTCCGTGCCGCGATCCTGCGCCGCTTCCCGCAGTTCGCCGGCAAGGCCAGCATGGCCAGCGCCAGCTGATCCATCGGCAGTGCCCATCCTGAACCGCAGCGGCCAGACGCACCCAACCGGCGTCGCCCCTGCGGTTTTTTTGTGAGCTGATGCTTCAATCTCCTTATTTGGCCAGGAGCCACCCATGATTGCCTGGATCGTCCGGCTGATCGACCTGAGCCGGCGGCATGCATGGCTCACCACAGCCTGCTTCGCCCTGCTTGTCCTCGCCAGCCTGGGGCTGGCCAACAGTCGCCTCAGCGTCGACACCGACACCGATCACATGTTCGCCAGCAACCTGCCCTGGCGTCAGCACCAGATCGAATACGGCAAGCAGTTTCCGCAATTCGATGACCTGCTGGTCGCGGTGGTGCGTGGAGCCTCCGACGAGGAAACGGCAGAGACGGCCGATCAACTGGTCCGTCAGGCCCAGGCCGATCCCCGTCACTTCGTGGATGCCAGCCGGCCGGACGTAGGCCCCCTGTTCCAGCGCGACGGCCTGCTGCTGCTGCCGTCGGATGAACTGGCCAAGCTGATCGATTCGCTGATGACCTCGCAGCCGCTGCTGGGGCCGCTGGCTTCGGATCCGACGGCTCTGGGACTGATGCACACCATCACCTTGATGACCCTGGGTGTGCAGCAGATGGGCTCGGATCTCAGCAGTTACCGCAAGCCGCTGCTGCAGGTCGCCGACAGTCTGCAGAACGCCGCCGATGGCCATCCCACCCCGCTGTCGTGGAATGCACTGCTGGGCCCTTCGGTGACCCAGCAGCAGGACAACGTCCATTTCGTGCTGCTGCATCCGCAGCTCGATCATGATTCGCTGCAGCCCGGCAAGGCCGCCACTGACCGGCTGCAACAGATCATCCGGACCTTGCCGGATGTGAAAAGTCACCGGGTCACCGTCGATTACACCGGCTCGGTCGCGCTGTCCGACGTGCAGTTCGGCGCCATCACCGACGGCATCGTACTCAGCACCGCCGTCAGCTTGCTGCTGCTGGCGTTGTGGCTGTTCCTGGCGCTGCGCTCCTGGCGCCTGATCGTGCCGATCCTGATCACCCTGGTCGGCGGACTGGTGCTGACCCTGGGCTTTGCCGCCCTCAGCATCGGCCGCCTCAACCTTATCTCGATCGCCTTTGCCGTGCTGTTCGTCGGTCTGGCTGTGGACTTTGCCATCCAGTTCACCGTGCGTCTGCGCGAAGCCCGCCTGACCCTGCCCGAGCTGGCCGAAGCCCTGCGGGTGACGGGACGTCGCTCCGGTGTCCAGATCACCGTCGCTGCGCTGGCCACGGCCTGCGGCTTTCTGTCCTTCGCGCCGACCAGTTTCGTCGGCGTCGCCGAGCTGGGTATCATCGCCGGCGTCGGCATGATCCTGGCCCTGTTCTGCACCCTGACCCTGCTGCCTGCCCTGCTGACCCTGTTCCATCCGCGCGACGAAGCCGCCGAAGTGGCCTTGCCGGGTGGTGCCGCAGCCGACCGCCTGATGCATCGCCATCAGCGTGCGCTGCTGGGGATCTTCACGGTGCTCAGTGCGCTCGGCCTTTACAGCGCAATCACCTTGCCCTTCGATGCCAACCCCCTGCATACCCAGGATCCGAATTCAGAACCGATGCGTACCCTGATGGGGATGGCGGCCGATCCGGCCACCAACCCCTTCAATATCGACATTCTGGTCCCGGATCTGGCGCAGGCCCGACAGTTGACCGCCAAACTGGAAAAACTGCCGGAAGTGGCCAGCGTACTGTCGGCGGCGACCTTCGTGCCCGAAGATCAGGATGCCAAGCTCGACCAGCTCGGTCAGGCTCAGGATCTGCTGCTGCCTTCGCTGCAGTCACCGACCCAGGTCCAGACCCCGACGCCGGCCGCCTTCCGCGCAGCCATCGCCGACACCCGCAAGGATATCCACAGCGTCTGGGACAAGTTGCCGGCCGACTCCCCGCTGCGCGCCATCGACAGGGCCCTGGCCAAGCTGGAAACCACCAGCGATGCCAATCTGGCAACCTCGGCCCAGGCGCTGGTGCGCTTTCTGCCGGCACAGTTGAACAGCCTGCGGGAAGTGCTGAATGCCCAGACCATCACCGCACAGAATCTGCCGGCCGCGGTCCGTCGCAACTGGTATACCGCCGATGGTCGCGTGCATATCCAGGTATCCCCCACCGTGGCGGCACAAAGCAGTGAAGGCCTGCATCACTTCGTAAAGGCGGTCCAGGCCATCGCCCCCGAGGCCGGAGGCCCGGCGGTGACCACCATTGCCAGTGCCGATACCATCCTGCATGCCTTCCAGCAGGCCGGCCTGCTGGCTCTTGTCACCATTTCGGTCGTGCTGCTGCTGATTCTGCGCAATGGACGGGATGCCGGCAATGTGCTGCTGACCCTGCTGGTCTCGGCGCTGCTGACCGCCTTGTTCGCCCGCCTCGGCGGCATGAGCATCAACTATGCGAACATCATCGCCCTGCCCCTGCTGCTGGGCGTCGGCGTGTCTTTCAACGTCTACTTCGTGATGAACTGGCGTGCCGGCATCACGGACTTCATCGGCTCGGCCTCGGCGCGGGCGGTGCTGTTTTCAGCGCTGACCACCGGCACGGCCTTCGGCTCGCTGGCCCTGTCGCATGATCTGGGCATGGCCAGCATGGGCCGGCTGCTGCTGCTGAGTCTGGCCGCCGTACTGCTGGCCACCTTCGCCTTCCTGCCGGTGCTGCTGTACGCCCAGCGCAAGCATCAGCCCCGGCTGGCGCAGGACTGAGGCCCGCCAGCCTCCGATCGATGCCAGGGCGCCGCCGGAAATCTCCGGCGGCGTCCCGCAATCAGGTCCGCCGCCGCCCCAGGGTGACCCGGTCGCGGCCTTCCAGGTCACGCAAGGTCTCGGCATCGGACCAGCCGTGCGACAGCAGCAGACTGCGCACAGCCGGCCCCTGGCGCCAGCCATGCTCCAGCAGCAGCCAGCCTCCCGGCCGCAGCAGACGTCCGCTGCCGGCCACCAGTTGCCGGATCGCGTCCAGCCCGTCACGCCCCGAGGCCAGCGCGGCGGCCGGCTCGAAACGCAGGTCGCCCCGCTGCAGATGGGGATCCGAGCTTTCGATATAGGGCGGATTGGAGGCAATCAGATCGAAGCTCCCCTGCAGCGGCGACAGCCAGTCGCCCTGCCGGAACACCACCCGGTCCAGTCCGTGCCGGCGCGCATTGCGCCGGGCCACCTCCAGCGCCTCGGCACTGCAGTCGACCGCCCATACCTCGGCCTCGGGCCGCTCGATGGCCAGCGCCAGCGCGATCGCGCCACTGCCGGTCCCCAGATCCGCCAGTCGCTGCGGCGTACCGACGGGAATCCGCTCGAGCGCGGCCTCGACCAGGGTCTCGGTGTCAGGTCGGGGAATCAGCGTCGCCGGGCTGACTTCCAGATCCAGGGTCCAGAAGCCGCGATGTCCGGTGATGTAGGCCACCGGGGTTCCCTCCAGACGACGCTGCACCGCCGTCTCGAAGGCATGCTGCAATGCGGCCTCCAGGGGATCGTCCAGATGCGCCATGATCCAGGCCCCGGAACGTTGCAACGCATGGGCCAACAGGTAATCGGCCTCGTAGCCGTCGCTCAGGCGCGACCTCGCGGCATTCAGAACAGTACGCAGATCAGGCATGGGGTCCGACGCCAACTTGAATCAGCCCGCAGTATGCCGCATCCAGGGTGAGCGCCGGGTGTGAAACAAACCCGCAGTCCGGCGCCGCCATTTTCATGATCGATGCATCTTGATTATGTGATAGCCTGAAACTATCACATGGAGTCCGCGATGAATCTGCGAGATCTGACTTATCTGCTCGCCCTGGCCGAGCATCGCCATTTCGGCCGCGCAGCGGAGGCCAGCTTCGTCAGCCAGCCAACCCTGTCGACCCAGATCAAGAAGCTGGAAGAGGAACTGGGGGTGGCCTTGGTCGAACGCACCCCGCGCAAGGCTTTGCTGACCGAGACCGGGCTGGAGATCGCCAGACATGCCCGGGCCATCCAGGCGGAAATCCAGGAAATCAAATCCATTGCCCAGCGCAACCGCGATCCGGAATCCGGTACGGTCAAGCTGGGTATCTTTCCCACCTTGGGGCCCTACCTGCTGCCACATGTGATTCCGCGACTGCGCCGGGAGCTGCCGCGGCTTGAGCTGCTGCTGATCGAGGACAAGACCGAGGTGATCCTGAAGCGGCTGCGCGAAGGCAGCCTGGATCTGGGCATCCTGGCCCTGCCGGTGCATGAAGACAGCCTGCATGCCGAATTCCTGTTCGAGGAACCCTTTGTGCTGGCCGTGCCGGAAAGCCATCATCTGGCGGCTTCCGACACGGCCCTGCCCCTGGATGCCCTGACCCGCGAAAGCCTGCTGCTGCTGGAGGACGGACATTGCCTGCGCGATCAGGCACTGGAGGTCTGCCAGCTGGCCGGCGCGGGTGAAAAACCGGGTTTTCGCGCCACCAGCCTGGAAACCTTGCGCCAGATGGTGGCCGCCAATGTCGGCATCACCTTGCTGCCGGCCCTGGCGGTGGCGCCCCCGATCGTGCCGACCCCGCATATCCGGCTGCGGGCTTTTGCCGAGCCGGCACCCAGCCGCCGGCTGGCCATGGTCTGGCGCAAGCGCTCCTCGACCACGGAGCTGTTCACTCGACTGGCGCGGATCTTCGCCGAGCTGCCGCCCGCACTGCTGTCACCGCGGCAGGCCTGCAGCACGCAGGATCCGCCGGCCACCGCCTGAAGTCCATCCGGCGACCGCCCTCGTCACATCTGCTGTGCGATGGCCGGCGGCGGACCGGTCACCGACTCAGTAATGCAGCAAGGCGTGAATATCGCTGCCGGCCGCCCAGCGCTGGCGGCCACCCAGGGCGTCCAGCTCCATCAGCACGCTGGCGCCGATCACACTGGCACCGACCGATTCCAGCAGACACCGGCCAGCGGCCAGTGTGCCGCCGGTAGCCAGCACATCATCGACCAGCAGGACCCGGCTGCCCGGCGTCAGCGCATCCTCGCGCACTTCCAGCCGGTCGCTGCCGTATTCCAGGTCATAGTCCAGCGCCCGTACCGGCGGCGGCAGTTTGCCGGGCTTGCGCAAGGGAACGAAACCCGCCTTCAGCTGCTGGGCCAGCGCCACGCCGAAGATGAAGCCGCGCGCTTCCAGCCCGGCCACCTGATCGATGGACTGGCCAGTCCAGGGCGCGGCCATGGCGGCGATGGCGGCCTGGAAGGCCTCGGCATCGGCCAGCAGCGGGGTGATGTCGCGGAAAGTAACGCCCAGCTTGGGATAGTCCGCCACGGAGCGGATCAGGGATTCGATGGAGTGCAAGAGAGGGTCCTGGTGAAACGGAAAGGATCGGCGCCGGGCCTTGGGCCGACATCGACGGACCGGCCATTTTAGCAAGCTGCGACGTGGGCCGGTATCAAGTCCCGGTGCCCGCCGGATTTCAGACGGAAACCGGGCCGCCGTGGGCGAACGGATCCTCGGCCAGTGCGGCCCGCCCCTCCGCCATCATCGCCTCGACCTCGGCCACCACCCCGCCAGCTTCTTCGGCCTGCAGCGGCGAGACCATCACCGTGACATAGTCCGTTGCCGGCAACTGGCCGACCGCGCCGGTCAGGTATTCGCCACTGACGAAGGCCGGAATGCCGGCGTGGTCCAGCGCGTCCTTGACCAGATGCGCATCCAGCATGTTTTCGGCACGATAGGCGATATGCATGACTTCACGCTAGCCCCGGATCGCGACCGGCGCAAGCCATGCCTGCGGGCCGGCCAAGTGGGTTAGACTTGCTCCTTTCGCCATTCATGCCACGAGCCAGTACCGATGTCCCATCCTGATTCTGTCCTTGAGCCGACTGCCGACAGCCAGCCCGGCACCGACTTTATCCGCCAGATCGTCCGCGATGATCTGGCTCGGGGCAGGCATGCCCGGATCCGGACACGCTTCCCGCCCGAGCCCAACGGCTATCTGCATATCGGCCATGCCAAGGCGATCTGCCTGAATTTCGGCATTGCCGGTGAAGTCCATGGCCTGTGCAATCTGCGGCTGGATGACACCAATCCCGGCAAGGAAGATCCCGAGTTCGTCCAGGGCATCAAGGACGACGTGGAATGGCTGGGCTATCGCTGGAGCGAGCTGCGCCACGCCTCGGACTATTTCGAGGTGTTCTACCAGGCCGCGCTGAAGCTGATCCGCGACGGCAAGGCCTATGTCGATGACCTTTCGGCCGAGGCGATGCGCGAATACCGCGGCACCCTGACCGAACCGGGCCGGCCCTCGCCCTTCCGCGAGCGCTCCGTCGAGGAAAACCTGGATCTGTTCCAGCGCATGCGCGCCGGCGAATTTGCCGACGGCAGCAAGACCCTGCGCGCGCGCATCGATATGCGTTCGGGCAATATGAATCTGCGCGATCCGGCCATCTATCGCATCCGCAAGGTCAGTCACCAGAACACTGGCGATGCCTGGCCGATCTATCCGATGTATGACTATGCACATTGCCTGTCGGATGCCCTGGAAGGCATCACCCACTCGCTGTGCACCCTGGAATTCGAAGACCATCGGCCCTTGTACGACTGGTTCGTCGACGCGGTGGATCTGGTCGGCCATCCCGAGCTGTGGCAAGGTCTGGCCCAGGCCGGCCTGCCGACCGCACCGGACAAGCCCCGCCAGATCGAATTTTCGCGCCTCAATCTGAGCTACAGCGTCACCAGCAAGCGCAAGCTGGCCCAGCTGGTCGCCGAAGGCCATGTCGGCGGCTGGGACGATCCGCGGATGAACACCTTGCGCGGCCTGCGCCGTCGCGGGGTGACGCCTGCCGCGATCCGCCGTCTGATCGAGCGGGTCGGCATCAGCAAGCAGAACAGCGTCATCGACTATGCGATCTTCGAGGCCTGCATCCGAGACGATCTGGATCAGGTCGCGCCACGTCGGATGGCGGTGCTGGACCCGCTGAAGCTGGTGATCGACAACCTTCCGGCCGGCCACGAGGAATCCATCCAGCTGGCCAACCATCCCAAGGATGAGCGTTTCGGCCAGCGCGAAGTCAAGTTCGGCCGCGAGCTGTGGATCGAGCGCGAGGATTTCGCCGAAGTTCCGCCCAAGGGCTTCAAGCGCCTGATTCCCGGTGGCGAAGTGCGCCTGCGCGGCATCGGCATCTTCCGCTGCGACGAGCTGGTACGGGATGCGGCCGGCGAGATCATCGAGCTGCACGGCACCCTTGATCCCGAATCGAGGGCCGGCATGGAGGGCTCCAACCGCAAGGTCAAGGGCACCATCCACTGGGTCAGCGCCGCGCATGCCGGCGCCGCCGAAGTGCGCGTCTATGACCGTCTGTTCAATGTGCCGGCACCGGATGACGAGGACTGGCTGAGTCACCTCAACCCCGAGGCCTTGCAGATCAAGCAGGGCTGGCTGGAACCGGCCGCCGCCGCCGCCGCACCCGAACAGCATTTCCAGTTCGAACGGATCGGCTATTTCAGTGCCGACCGCTATGATCATCGCCCCGAGCAGCCGGTGTTCAACCGCATCGTCACCTTGCGCGATGTATGGGCCCGTCAGGAGAAGGCATGACCCTGCCGACCGCGGTCAGTCTGCAACTGCCGGCATGGATCGGCGAGCTGGCGCAGGCCGGCAACCATCACCCGCGCGATGAAGACAAGGTCGGACTGGCGATCGCGCTGGCTGATGCCAATGTCCGCCATGGCAGCGGCGGTCCATTCGGCGCCGCCATCTTCGAAGGTGATACGCTGGTCGCTGTCGGGGTCAATCGGGTGGTGCCGCAGCACTGCTCGGTGGCCCATGCCGAAATGATGGTCTTCATGCTGGCACAGCAGCAGCTGCAGCGCTTTCGTCTCAACCAGGCCGGCGGCCCTTTCACCCTGGCCACCAGTGCCCAGCCTTGCTGCCAGTGCTATGGCGCCACGGTCTGGGCCGGGATCGACCGCCTGCTGATCGGCGCCCGCGCCGAGGATGTGGAACGTCTGGCCGGCTTTGACGAGGGCCCTCTGCCCGCGGGCTGGCAGGGCGAGCTGGAACAGCGCGGCATCCAGGTCCGTGGCGATATCCTGCGCGCCGAGGCCTGCGAGGTGCTGACCCGCTACCAGAGCATGGGGCCTGTCTATTGAAACGCCTGAAGGCGATGCTGCCGCTGCTGGCGCTGATCCTGGTCGGCGCGGCACTGTACGGCTCAGGCGCACTGGACGCCTTGCGGCCTGCCCAGCTGTTGGCGCATCAAAGTGAATTCAGGGCCGAACTGGCGGCTCATCCCTGGCTGTGCCGCGGCGCCTACGTGGCGCTGCTGACCCTGATCGTCGCCACCGGCATCCCCGGCAATATTCTGGTGATCATGGCCGGCGGCTTCGCCTTCGGCATCGTCCACGGCACGCTGTGGTCTTCCGCAGGGCTGACCCTGGGCTCGCTGGTACTGTTTCTGGCCAGCCGCTATGCCTTCGGCCATGGCGGCAAGCCGCCGGCCGCGATTGCCCGACTGCGCCAGGGCTATGAGCACCACCCGGTCAGTTACACCATGTTTCTGCGTCTGGTGCCGGTCGTTCCGTTTGGCCTGGTCACCGCCTGCCTGGCCTGGCTGCGCTGCCCGCTCTGGCTGTTCCTGAGCACGACCTGGCTGGGCGGCACCGTGATGCTGGTGTTCGAATGCTCGATGGGCGCGGGCCTGGGCCGTGCCCTCGCCGCCCATCCCGAGCACGGCCTCGCCGCCCTGCTGAACCCCCAGGTCCTGTGGCCGACCATCGGCATCCTGGTGCTGGCAGTGATCCCCCTGCTGATCCGCCGCAAGCGCTGTCCGGCACCGATGGACTGAACCCTCGCCGCCAAGCCGCCTCGACCGGCGGCCAAGACCTCGGCCATGTCCCGCAGCAGCGCCCGGCTGGCCATCGCGATTGACGGGTCAGCGCACATGCCGGCGACATCCAGATCAGGCCTCAGCAAGGGAGGGCAGATCGATGCAGGCTCGACCCGTTGCGCCCCCCCATAGTGACCAGGATTTCACGCAAAGCCGCATCCGCGTGATGGGCCCGAGGCGAGGCATTGAGCACGGCCACCGGCGTGCCGGCAACAGTCTCCAGCCCCACCAACCAGTCCAGCGCGTTTTTCAAGGCCCCGCTTACGCCATGAGCCTACTCCGGACTGGCGATCAGCAAGCCGTCTGCGGCCGTCACCCGCTGCCGCAGGCAGAAGCACCGGCTCGAGATCGGGATTGAACCAAGGCATGGACGCCAACCCTTCCCATAACTCAAGCCTGATCCCGCAGGGGCCAGCTCACGGATTGCCTGCAGCCATGTGCGGTTCACCTGAGCATCTCGGAGGCTGCCGCCGATGCCCGGCACATGCACTTCCCGGTCCGGCGGCGGCGATGCGGGACCTCCTGCCGGCTTCGCCGCCTTGCGCATCCTTTATGCTCCGCTGAACCGAAACACGGTCTAGCTGTGCGGCATCCTGTCGTTCCATAAAAAATGCCGGCCCCAAAGGACCGGCATGCGATATCAACCGGGCACGGGACTGGCCCCGCGCCCTTCCCCGCGCATCAGGCGAAGGGATCATCCAGGATGATGGTGTCTTCGCGATCGGCACCGGTGGCGACGAGGGCCAGGCTGCAGCCGGACAGCTCTTCCACGGCGCGCAGATAGGCACGGGCAGCGGCAGGCAGCTTGTCCCATTCGCGGATGCCGGCGGTGGACTCTTCCCAGCCCGGGAACTCCAGGTAGACCGGCTTGCACTCGGCCCAGCCATCGGCATCCAGCGGAGCCAGGTCACGGCGCTTGCCGCGATATTCATAGGCGATGCAGACCTTGATCGACGGCAGGCCGTCCAGCACGTCCAGCTTGGTGATCGCCAGACCGTTGATGCCGTTGATCTGCACGGCGCGCTTCAGCGCCACCAGGTCGATCCAGCCGCAGCGACGGGGGCGGCCGGTGACGGCACCGAATTCGTTGCCCTTCTTGCGGATGGTTTCGCCCATCTCGTCATGCAGCTCGGTCGGGAACGGACCGCCGCCGACGCGGGTCGCGTAGGCCTTGCAGATGCCCAGCACGTAATCGATATCGCCAGCGCCGACGCCGGTACCGGCCAAGGCGCCGCCCACGGTGGTGTTGGACGAGGTCACATAGGGATAGGTGCCGTGATCGATGTCCAGCAGAGTGCCCTGGGCACCTTCGAACAGGATATTGCCGCCCTCCTTGCGCACGTCGTGCAGGATGGTGGCCACGTCATCGACCAGCGGACGCAGATACTCGCCCCACTGCAGGGCTTCATCCAGAACGGTCTGGTAGTCGACCGGCTCGGCCTTCAGCCACTGGGTCAGAATGAAGTTGTGATAGTCGACGGCGGTACGGATTTTTTCCGGCAGCTCGTTCGGATACATCAGATCGGCAACGCGAATCGAGCGACGGGCAACCTTGTCCTCGTAGGCCGGGCCGATACCACGACCGGTGGTGCCGATGGCCTTGCCGCCGGCGGCGATTTCGCGCGCTTTGTCGACCGCGATGTGATACGGCATGATCAGCGGCGTGGCCGGGCTGACCCGCAGACGCGAACGGACATCGACGCCGTTGGCCTCGAGCTCGCCCACTTCCTGCATCAGAGCCGCCGGGGACAGCACCACGCCGTTGCCGATCAGGCACTGCGCATCTTCACGCAGAATGCCCGAGGGAATCAGACGCAGCACGGTCTTCTTGCCCTTGATGACCAAGGTGTGACCGGCGTTGTGGCCGCCCTGGAAGCGTGCGACCGCACTGACCCGCTCGGTCAGCAGATCGACGATCTTGCCCTTGCCTTCGTCGCCCCATTGGGCGCCCAAAATTACTACTGATTTACCCATGATGCTCTCGCTCAGCTAATGGGGCTCCGCCATACGGAAGAACCACAAAGAAAAATTCGTCTGGCCTGATTCAGCGGAGAATCCGCAACAGCATCAGGCCCACCATGATCATGCCACCACCGATCCACCGCAGCCGCCGTGGATCGAGGTTTGAAGCGTTGCGCATCGCCGCCTGCCATGGTCCGGGCACTGCAAACAGCAGCAGGCCCTCGACCGCCACCATCAAACCCGCGGCCAACCCCAGCTCATGCCACATTACTTGGACGGATCGCGTACGGCTGTCGCCGCTGCCGCGCCCGCCTCCATCGTCTTCAGAAAAGCCGAATCCGGACGCAGTATCCACACATTGCCACCCTGGCCAAAGGCCGTGCGATAAGCCTGCAGGCCTTGATAGAACGCGAAGAATTCGGGTTCCTGAGCTGCGGCTGCCGCCTCGATCTGCAAGGCCTTGGCCTCACCCTCGCCACGCAGGCGCGAGGCCTGGGTGCGTGCGTCGGCGACCTGCCCGCGGGCGGCTTGGTCCGCATCGGCGCGGATCTTGTCCGCCGCCGCCTGACCTTGAGCGCGCAGCTCTGTCGCAATCCGTGCCTGACTCGCCTGCATGCCCTTGTAGACCTGCTCCAGCGCCGAATCCGGCACCGAGATCTGGCGCAATTGGAGGTCGTCGACCTTCACGCCGAAACGACTGTCAAGCTGGTCGGCCAAGGTCTTGGCGGTCGTCCCGAACAGCGTCTCGGCCGGCAATGCCACCAACTGCGACAGCGAATACGCCTTGACCCGCCCGCGCAGCTGCTCGTCAACCCACTGCCGCAACTGGGAGGCCACCGCCTGCGGCGAAGCATCGGCCGCCAGAAAACGACGGCTGTCGCGCACCTGCCAGGTCAGCACGACATCCAGATTCACCGGCTGACCGTCGTTCGTCTGCTGCGCAATCTCCGCGGTACCGGTGGACTGCACCCGCGTATCCACTGTCTCGACCTGCTGCAGCAACGGCCATTTGAAATGCAGACCCGGAGCCTCGTCGATGCGGACCGGGCGGCCGAACTGGCTGACCACGCCCAGATGACCTTCGTCCACCACATAGACGCCGGCATAACCCAGCATCACCACCAGCAGCGCGATAATCAGCGAAAACGGTTTCATGGCTGCTTGTCCTTGACCTCGGGGGCGGGTGCTGCGCTGGAGCCGGCACTGGCCGGTCCCGCCCCGCGCCCGCCGACCGACAGATGGATCACCGTCTGGCCGGAACTGTCCACGACCTTGGCATTGGCGGCAAGGACCTGCCCGCTTGCGGCCAGCCACAGGCTGTGACGCGTCAGGGCCGGGTTCTGGCGATAAGCCGGCAGCAAGGCAGCAAATCCGGCGACATCACTCTGCGCACGCGCAATGGACTCGCTCTGCTCGGCACGAGCCGCTTCCAGCAGACGCTGCGCATCGACCTGTGCCGACGCCTGCACCTTGGAAGCATAGGTCCGGGCCTGATCCTGCAAGACATCGGACTCGTCACGAGCCGAACTGATGGCCGCATAGGCCTCGTGCACCGCCGCAGGCGGCTCCACACTCTGGATTTCGATGGTCATCAACTGCAGGCCGACCGGGGTCCGGTCAACCACCTTCTGCACGGCCGCCCGCAGCGGCGGGGCCAAGTCGCCCCGCGGCGTTCCCAGTACCTGATCGAGGCTGTGGCGGCCGACCAGTGCGCGCAATTGCGAGTCCACCGCGCTGCGCAGCACTGATACCGGCGAGTCTGCCGCAAACAGATACCGACGTGCATCCGAGACCTGGTATTGCATGGTGAAACGCACTTCGACCAGCCCCCGATCCGTGGTCAGGGCATGGACCGTGCCGGATTCGGCCCGCAACTCGGCCAGATTGACCTTGGTCACGGTTTCCAGCGGGCGCGGCAGGCGCAGATGAAGGCCCGGTCCGAGGCTGCGCGCATAATATCCGAAGCGCTGCACGATGCCGGTCTGACCGTTGTCGATGCGGACCTGGCTGGACACCAGCAACCATGACACCACCACGGCCAGCAACAGTCCGATGATGCTGCCCGAACGGCTGGGAAGCTTGCCCAGCTTCGCTTTCAGCGTTCGCAGCAACTGTTCCAGCCCACCGCCACCACCGCCAGACGGAGGGCGGCCGGGCGGCTTGCTCCAAGGATCGCGTGAGCCCTTGCCGGGTTCATTCCAAGCCAATTTCAGTCTCCTAGGCGTAGCCATCGCGACAACTGTCCAACCCTTCCCGCCACCAGACGGCCGGGCGGATCGAACCACTATTGTCGCAAACGGCCATGGGGCCGTCGCCTGCGACAGACGAGACTGACCATTCTAGCAAAGCCGGCCTGCCCCGTCCTAGAGATGCCTTGATCAATCTCCCATCCCCGGCATACCCCGGTCAGCCCCTGCCGCCATGGCGCCCTGACCGCGCTGGCATCTGACGCCCTGCGAAGCCGGCCGAGCCTCAGGAACACCGCTTCGCATCGACACTGTCCCGGTCCGGCCCCGCAGGACGGGAATTCGGATCCCGTGGATGCAGTCGAATGTCGCGGCAATGCCATCGGTCATGGGGACCGACGAGGAATACCCATGACGGAACGCCTTGAGAGAGCTGACCTCGCCGAGCGCTTGTTCCCGTACCAAGTCCCGCCCGAATCATGGCGCAATTTGTCGCACTTACAGGTTGGTGCGACAATGCGACACGACTTGAATCGTGACAAATTCGACTAAACCGCAGGTCTCTCATGCAGCGGCCTGCCTGCTTCCAGCTTTACCAAGGAAATCATTGATGTCCAGGCCCGCCGCTCCCCACCCCGATCCCGTTCGCCGTCGCCTGCTGCAAGGTGCCGCCGGCCTCGGGCTGGCCAGCCTTGCACCCGCCAGCTTGTTCGCCACCGAACGATCCGGGCTGAAACCGCCCAGCGTCGTCACCCAGCCGCCGCGGCAATGGGGCCCGGATGCCCCGCCTTCCTTTATCCCCGACCCCGATGTCATCGCGCTCGATCCGTCATTCAAGAATCTGGCGTATTTCTCGGGCGAACTGCGGCGGGTCTGGACCGGGCATGGCTGGGTGGAAGGTCCGGCCTGGAATTCGGAAGGTCGCTTCCTGCTGTTCAGCAATACCATGGACAGCCGCCAGTACCGCTATCTGTGGGAGACCGGTGAGGTCACGGTCTTCCGCCCCGAGGCCTATCACCCCAATGGCAATACCTATGACTTCGAAGGCCGCCAGATCACCTGCGAACACCAGTTCCGTCGGGTGATCCGCTGGGAGCATGACGGCTCCGCCACGGTATTGGCTGACCATTGGGGCCGGGATACGCCCTTCAACTCACCCAACGACGTGGTCGTGCATCGCGACGGAAGCATCTGGTTCACCGACCCGGCCTACGGCGATACGCTGGCCGAGGGACATGTGGATGAACCCGGCGGCGCGGCCAATCCGCAAGGCCTGCTGCACTGGCGCCTGGGCGATGAAACCACCGGCGCCATGGGTGGACGGCGTCGTCAGCCCGACCATACGTTCCGGATCGATCCCAGTGGCCGGGTCGATGCGGTCCTCGACCAGAGCCTGGTGGCCGACCCCAACGGCATCTGCTTTTCCCCCGACTACCGGACACTCTACGTGGTGTCCACGCCCGCGGCTGTCGGTCAGCAGGGGCCGGGTGGCGATCAGGCCATTCATGCCTTCGATCTCGACGGCAGCCGGATTTCCCGGCCGCGGATCTTTACCGACATGAAGTTCCAGGGCGTGCAGATGAACCCTGACGGCATCCGCGCCGACGTCTACGGCAATCTATGGTGTGGCGCCTCAGGGCCGCTGGGCTTGTGCGGCGTATTCGTGTTCAACCCCGCCGGCAAGCTGATCGGCCGGATCCGCCTGCCCCAGGGCTGCTCGAACCTGACCTTTGGCGGCCCACAGCGCGATCATCTGTTTATGTGCGCCGCCCAGTCGCTGTACGTGCTGCAACTGGAAACCCAGGGCGCCGGTCCGGCCTGATTCCGATGCACCGGGCCGGCCGACCGCCGGCCCGGTACGACAACCGCAGGCTCAGAGCTCGGGCTTGAGCCGGGCCAGGGCCGAGGCCGCGCAGGCCTCGTCCTTGTCGCCTCCGGGAGCGCCAGATACTCCCAGCCCGCCGATGACTTCCCCCTTGGCCGTGCGGATGGTCACCCCGCCGGGAATGAACAGCACCTCCGGCACGGTATTGAGCGCGCCATTGGCCGGACCATCCTGATGGGCGGCAATGATTTCGCTGGTGGCATTCTTGTCAAAAGCCTGGCCGTACGAATAAGCCGTATAGGCCTTGCGATAGGCTACCGACAGCGACTGCAGGGGTACCGTATCCCCCTTCACTACGGCCTGCTGGTGACCGCTTGGATCCACCACCGCGGCGGTGACCGACCAGCCGCGATCGGCACAGATCTGCACCGCGTCCGTAGCCAGAGTCGCCGCCGTCCTCCATGGCAGCTTGTGCACCGTGACCAGAGGCACCGCCGCCATGCCTGCCACCGGCAGCAGGCCGATCAACCCAGCAAGACACCATCGCTTTATCATCCGCAGTCTCCTTGGCAGTGAAGCAGGCATGGACCGGGCCACCGCCGTCGTGGCGTGATCCCGCTCCCATCCAGCCTATACCGGGCCACCCCGGCAGGGAACCACTCTATCTGACCTGCAGCCATTCCTCGGACGGTATCGGCTCCAGCAGCAGCCCCAGTCCCTGCAAGCTGACCGGGAGGCCCGAAAACGGCCCCTGCACCGCATCGCAGCCCAGGGCACGCAACAGATTCAGCTGCACCACATTCTCGACGCCCTCGGCCACCACCGTCATCTTCAACGAATGGGCCAGGGTAATGATCGCCTCTGCCACGACGGCCCCTTGCCGCATATCCGCCGCCAGCTCCTTGACCAGCAGACCGTCGATCTTCAACTGGCTGGCCCCCAGCCTGGGCAGAAAGGCCAGACTGGAGCGGCCGATGCCGAAGCCGCTGATCGCGATCTGGAAACCGGCCCGCTGCAGATCCTGGACCCGCTGCACACTGCGCACCGGATCCTCCATCATCAAGGACTCGGAGACTTCGAAAACCACGGACTCGGGCTGAACCTGCTCGGCCTCCAGGATCTCCAGGGCGCGCTCGAGCAACTGCGGATGCAGCCATTGCGCGGGAGTCAGGGGCACGCTCACTTTGACCATGGCTACGCCTGCCTCGGCCAAGGCATGCAATTCACGGCAGGTCTTGCGCAACAACCAGTCACCCAATTCATTGCCCTGCCCTGCCCGTTCCGCCATCGGCAGCCACTCTTCGGAACTGATCCGACCCAGCACCGAGTCCGCATATTGCGGTATGGCCACTGCCCCGAGCACCCGTGCGCCCAGCACGTCGAACTGGGGGTAGAAGGTCAATTCCAGCTGGTCCCCGGCCAGCGCCTGCATCACGCCCGAGCGTATCCGCTCCAGGCGACGCTCCGAATCCTCCATCCCGGGCTCGAAAAAGCGGTACTGTCCGCGCCCGCTGCGCTTGGCAACATACATGGCCGCATCGGCTTTGCGAATCAGGGTATCGGCATCGTGGCCATCGCCCGGAAACATCGCGATCCCGGTGCTTGGCATCACATTGCAGCCCAGCCCGTCCAGTCCTCCCGCCGCGCGGATGGGCTCCAGCAGGGATTCCACCCAGGCCACCACCACCTCGGCACCTTCCAGATCTTCCAGCAGCAGCACGAATTCGTCGCCGCCGATCCTGGCCACGGTCCCCGTCTCCGGCAGCAACGCCTTCAGACGGGCGGCAAAGGTCCGCAGCAACTGATCCCCTGCGGCATGACCCGCCGAATCATTGACCGCCTTGAAGCCATCCAGATCGAAAAACAGCACCGCCAGCAGACGATCAGCCGCAGCCGCCTCGACAATGGCCAGCTCCATCCGCTCCAGCAGCACTCCGCGATGAGGCAACTGGGTCAGCAGATCCAGCTTGCCGGCCTGTCCGATCTGATGATTGAGCTTGGACAAGGCTCCCGCCAGCGCCTGATGCCGCACCTCGAAACGCGAGGTCAACAAGGCGACCACCGACATCGCCACCACGACCAGCGAGACCAGCCCCCCCAGCCAGGAAGCATGAATGCCGTGCGCCGAACCGCATATGCTGCCCACCGGGAATGTGGCTGCATACATGCCCACATAATGCATGCCGGCAATGCCGATGGCCATGCACACGGCCGCCAGCAAACGCTTGCGGACAAGGTTCACGACTTCAGAGCGACACAGTGCGCGGGCCAACGACAAGGCCGCGAGCGAAGCCACGAATGCGATCAGCAGCGAAAGCAGGACCAGGCCGGTGTGATACTGAATCGCCGGATGCATCTCCATCGCCGCCATGCCGCTGTAATGCATGCCGGCCACACCTCCAGCCATCAGGATCGCGCTGCCGACCAGACTCAGACGCCCCAGATCCGGCGCCACGGCAACGCGCAAGGCAAAAAAAGAAACCAGGATCGCGATCAGCAGGGACAGCGCCGTAATCAGCGGGTCATATCCCATGGGAATCGGCAGGACAAAAGCCAGCATGCCGATGAAATGCATCGACCACACGCCGCAACCCATGGTGACCGCGCCTCCCGCCAGCCAGCGCCTGCGACTGCGCAAACCCGACAGCAAGGCGATCCGACCGGAAAAATCGAGCGCGGTATACGAAGCCAATACGGCGACCAGCAAGGAAAGCATTACCAGGTAAGGATCAAAATAGCTTGGCATGGTCAATTCCACCCGCGATATCTCCACCAGCTCGAACAACCGGCCCGTCCCATCTCCACTCCTCTCGACGGACTTGCCCGCTGCAACTCAATGCGAACCATTCCGGACCGCCGACCGCGGCCGCTGTCCAGGCATGTGATTGCAACCTGTCGCGGCCAAACGGGCTGGCTGGAATGCCGACTGATCATGCCACGACAATGTGTCGCACGCCACGTATAAACAGACAGTTCGCACGCTTTTCGGCGCTGGTGCCCGACATTACCGCAGCCGAGTTCATGCATCTCGTTCCGCGATGTATCCATTCCCCGATCATGCGTCGACGCTCAGCGGTTTCATGAGGCCGTACCTCCCGAGACAGCCCCCCCCCCCTTCGGCCCTAAGGCAAGGCAATTCACTGATTCTGCGTGAATCATCCAATGTATCCCCATGAAAGATCATGCCATCAGATCATCGATCAACAGCAGCCATCTTTCGTTATTTTTCAAAACGAATACAAGTCAAAAACATCATTCAAGCCTGGAAATAAACAATCAAGCATGAAACAAGACATTTTCAAAATATTATCCGCATCACTCCCAAAGAGGCTTGATGAACGTAAATACTTGCATTTACGCCATGGCAGCGGCACCAAAGACACAAGTTTCCACGCTGGATCAGGTCAGGAGGCAACATGCCCGCCGATTATCAAAAGCGCATCCCTCCATCACCATTGGCACGACGCCGATTTCTGCCCATTCCCGTGGCTGGATGATGGGCATCGCCTTCCGATGCAAAAACCGCCCGCAATCCCGTTCTGACCATGGTTGCACCTGCAGCGTGCACATGCTTCATGCAAACCATTGATTCAATGATGTCGGTCGCGATGTCTGGTGAGTTTTTCCTTGGCTTTCTGAAGGAGCGCTGGCAGCAGCGGGGCAACCATCTTCGATTTGGGCACGGCCGTGCCTTTCGATGCTTGCCGACGATTGAGCACACCTCAACCGAAGCCAGCCTGCATCGCCTTTATGCCGCCACCGGATACCCATCAAAGATGGCCATCTCATCCAGCCGCTGTCCGTATCGACGGTGATGGAAACCCACGAAGGCGAACTCAATATCTTGTGCACATTCCCCATGGCCCAGCTGTGGGCCATGGGGACACCCCCTGGGCCTGGGCGCGGCGCCGTCTGCTGATCGGATGCCAGCAAGAGACCTAGACGGCAGGCCGACTGGATCTGGCGGATCTGAGTCCGGAGTGATCCCTTGCCCACCTCGCAAGGCATGCCTCGCTTCGAGACCGCGCAACGAAAAACGCCCGACGATCCGGAGATCATCAGGCGTTTTCGGCTTTCTCAGCTGGCGGAGAGGGTGGGATTCGAACCCACGGTACGCTTGCACGTACGCCTGATTTCGAGTCAGGTACATTCGACCACTCTGCCACCTCTCCGTGATCGACCCTGCAAATCTCTTTGCGGGAGCCGTGCATCATACGTGCAGAAATCGAACTTGGCAACTGTTGATGTTTGGACAATGTTCCGGGCTTGCGGCATGCTGGAGCTTCCAGCGACGTAGCAGGCATCATGATCGAATTTGGCCACGCAACCCATGCCGGTTTACGGCGGGTCCGCAATGAAGATACTTATTATGCCGATGCCGGCAGCGGCCTGTTTCTGGTCGCCGACGGCATGGGCGGACGGCATCGCGGCGAGGCGGCATCGGCCATGGCGCGCGAAGTGGTGGTGGACCTGCTGCAGCGGAACCAGGAGCTGGGCGAGGCCATCCGTTGCGCGCATCGCCGGCTGCACGAGTGGAGCCTGTCCTGTCGCGACGGGCTGCCGCGTGGTGCATCGCTGGCCGCCCTGCAGGTACGTGACGAAGGCTATGAACTGGCCTGGGTCGGCGACAGCCGCATCTATCTGTGGCGAGGCGGTCAACTGATCCGCATCAGCCAGACCGCCACAGCGCCCGATACCCGACCGACAGGGCGCAACAGTCCGCGTCAGCCCCCCGCCACGGCTTCCACTCCAGCCACCCATGCGCTGGGCGTCACCGGGCTGCAGGAATTGCATATCGGCTCGGCCTCGGGACGTACCCAGCGAGGTGACAGCTTCCTGCTTTGCACCGACGGGCTGACCGAGGAGGTCAGCGAGGCCCAGCTCGGCCATGTGCTGCGCCGGCATGATCTGGCGGCGCAGGAATGCGTCGAACATCTGCTGCTGCAAGCGCTCGAGCATGGAGGCCATGACAACATCACGGCCGTACTGACCCGCTTCAGCTGAGCCCCGCTCAGCCTCGCGGGTTCAATCCTGCCATCGTCGCCACAGACTTTCGCCCCCTGCCGACTTGTCCAGAGCCGTCAACCGGGCCTCATGCCGGGCCAGCTCGGCCTCACTGGCCCGCAGTATCCGTGGCCGCCGGCTCAGGTTGATGGGTTTGGCGACCTCATGGTCAGCACCGCCCTGCTCGCCTTCGAAGCCCAGATCCAGGGCTACCTGCCCCGAGGTCATCGCCAGATAGACATCAGCCAGCAACTGGGCGTCGATCAGGCCCCCGTGCAGATCACGGCGTGAATTGTCCACGCCCAGGCGTTTGCAGAGCGCGTCCAGGCTGTTGCGCTGTCCCGGATATCGGGTTCGCGCCATGGCCAGGGTATCGAGCACCGGACAATAGTCGCTGATCTGGCCCCATTGGGTGCCGGCACGGGCCAGCTCGGCATTGAGGAAGCCCACGTCGAAGCTGGCGTTGTGGATGATCAGCTCGGAACCGCGGACAAACGCCAGAAACGGCTCGATGACTTCCGGGAAGCGAGGCTTGTCGAGCAGGAATTCATCTTCGATGCCGGTGACCTGGCGGGCCCCCTCATCAATCGCCCGATCCGGATTGAGATAGGTCTGGAACGTCTTGCCGGTAGGCCGCCGCTCGATCATCTCGACACAGGCGATTTCGATCAGACGGTGTCCTTGACGGACTTCCAGACCGGTGGTCTCGGTATCCAGCACGACCTGTCTCATGCCTTCGCCCCTTCCTTGAACCGGATCGCCTGTTCGCGTGCAGCGTCATCCACCAGTTCGTTTTCGGCATGCCCGGCATGCCCCTTGACCCATTCCCAGCGAATCTGATGCCGACCCGCCGCAGCATCCAGCCGCTCCCAGAGATCCTGGTTCTTGACCGGTTTGCGATCCGCCGTTTTCCAGCCGTTGGCGCGCCAACGCGGCACCCACTGCTCAATGCCCTGCATCACATATTTCGAATCCGTCACCAGCCGGACCTGGCAGGCACGATTCAGCGCTTCGAGCGCGGCAATCGCGCCCATCAGTTCCATCCGGTTGTTGGTGGTATCGGCCTCACCGCCGGCAAGCAGGCGCTGCTTGCCCTGGCTGCGCAGCAAGGCAGCCCAGCCGCCGGGTCCGGGATTGCCCAGACAGGCACCATCGGTAAATGCTTCAACTTCAGTCATGAAACCGCTTATGCATCAGGAGGGGGGAAGGGTCCGGCCCGAGACACCGCCAGGGGCATCGCGCCGAATCTCTGCTGGCAGAAGTTTACACGCGCCCATGCCCCGATTGAGTACCGCGACATCAGGCACCTCATGCAACGTGCTGGTCTGGACGGCGGCCAAGCGGCCGCCCTCGGCTCGTCGACTGGCGGCCAGCCGGGTCACGAATGGCAGAATCTGGGCCCGCTCCTTGCGCGCCACCAGCACATACACACCACCCAGGCGGTTGCGCCGCTGCTGGTCGCCACGCGCCCTGGGCCAGCAACTGCCTTGCCGCCAGTGGTCGGACACCGGCATGCCGGAGAGCCTCAAAGCGAGGCGCAACAACCAGGGGGCCTGCAAACGACCGCCCTCGCCCAGCCCGTACCGGCTCCATGCGGCCCAGCCACTGACCGGATGCAGGCCACTGACCACCAAGGTTCCCCCCGGTGCCAGCAGGCGTATCACCGTCGCCAGCAGCTGTGCCGGATGAGAGCTGCGATCCAGAGCATGCTTGAGCCAGACCAGATCCAGGCTTTCATCGGCAAATGGCAACGGCGCGGCCGCATCCAGGCTCAAGTCACCGCGGCAACCGTCCCGGTCCAGATGCAGACAGACCCAGTGCGGCAGCAGCGGCAACGACGGTGGCGGATCAGCCTCGAAAGCACCCAGCTGCAAGGCATGACTGCCGGCGCAGGATCGCAGGCCCGCCGACACCACGCCCCGTTCGGCCACGGCCAGTCGCTCCATGAGTGGATGCCGGTAGAGATCTTGCTGCCGATTCAACATCACCGTCCTCATGTCAGCCTGAATGCCAGTGCCATGCTGCGAGACGCAAATCACCGAAACTGAAGCCGGCCCCGCTGTCCCGGCCGGGATTAACGCCTATCTAACGAGTCCGGGGAAATCGGCCGATATAGTTGGCTGCTGACATCTACGCGTTCAACCGCACACCTCGGCCATTTGAAGGAGCTCGTCCGGTGCAGCTTACCGCCATTCCATCGCTGACTGACAACTATATCTGGCTGCTGTCAGATGCACAGGGCCAGGCCGTGGTCGTTGATCCGGGCGAGTCCGCGCCAGTGGAGCGGCATCTGCAGGCACATGGTCTGAGCCTGCGCGCGATTCTGCTGACCCACCACCACGACGACCACATCAAGGGGGCGGCGGCACTGCAGATGAACCACCACTCCGCCGTCTATGCGCCGCATGATCCGCGCATCGACCTGATCGGCCATCGCGTCAGCGATGGTGATCTGATCAGCCTGGAGTCACCGGCTCTGACCCTGCGGGTGATGGGCGTGCCTGGACACACCCTCAGCCATATCGCCTACTGCGGCGATGGCAAACTGTTCTGTGGCGACACCTTGTTCAGTCTGGGCTGCGGCCGTCTGTTCGAGGGACAGCCGGAACAGATGCTGGCCTCGCTGGATCGCTTTGCCGAACTGCCCGCTGACACGCTGGTCTGCGCGGCGCACGAATATACCGCCGCCAACGGTCGGTTCGCCTTGAGTGTCGATCCGGCCAATCCTGCCCTGCAGCAACGGGTCCGGGACGTTGATCTGTTGCGCGCAGAACATCTGCCCAGCCTGCCGGTGAGCCTGGCCAGCGAACGTCAGACCAATCCGTTTCTGCGAGTCGATGATCCGGCGGTGATCGACTGGTGCCGGCACCACGGTGCCGCCGAGTCCAGGGTGTCGCGTTTTGCCGCCTTGCGCCAGGCCAAGGATCATTTCACGGCATGAAATCATCTCTGCCTCAGAGCGCAGGCATTGCGCTGCTGGGACTTTGGCTGAGCGCCTGCACACCGACCGCCACGACACACCCATCCCGCCCGGACCAGCCTCCCGCCGAATCCGCGGCCCGACCCGCATTGATGGAGCCGCCCGGTACTCTGGCCCCCGTCAAGGTAACCGCCGACCGGATTCCCGAGCCGGTAGCGACCGACCTTTGGCAGGATTTGCGCAACAGCTTCGTGATGGATGACTGCGGTGGCGAGCAGCGGCAGGACGTCGATCACTGGGCCCATCTGTTTACTGAAAGTCCGAACCGCTTCGAAGCCAATCTGCGACGTGCCCTTCCCAGTCTGCGCTATATCCAGCAGATTGCCAGCCAGCGCGGCATGCCTGGTGAATTCGTGCTGCTGCCCTGGGTGGAAAGTCATTATCTGCCCGTGTTCAGCCGCCGCAACCGACCGGTCGGCATGTGGCAGATCATGCCGGACACCGCCAGGACCATGGGTTTGCAGGTGGGACACCATTACGATGCCCGACTGGACACGGCCGCTACCACCGAGGCGATCTTCGACCTGATCGCCGGGTATTACCAGCAGTACCATGACTGGCGACTGGCCGATTACGCCTTCAACAGCGGCACGGGCACGATCAATCGACTGCTGGCCCGGCATGGCCCTGCTTCAGCACAAGAGTCCATTCCCAGCCTGCCGGTACATCGCGGCACTCGGGAACACCTGGTCAAGCTGATGGCCATCGCCTGCGTGATACGTCACCCCGAAGCCTATGGGGTGGAACTTCCGCACCTGGCACCATCTCAGCGACTGGAGCCGGTGGTCATCCCCAAGGCCATGCCGGTGGCCGAAGCCGCGGCCAAGGCCGGACTGCCGGAAGAAACCCTGACCCAGCTAAATTCCGCCTTTCTGGACGGAACCATCGACCCCAGCCGCAGCGAGACGCTGCTGCTGCCTCGGGCCAATGTGCAACGCTGGTATGACACCGACCCGAGCATGCAGAGCTGGCCGTCGTCCGGCGCCGAAGACCATGCGGCCGAGCGCGCCGCACCAGCCTCGCCTGATACCCGACATGCGCTGCGCAAGCGCCATTGCACGGTGAAACGCGGCGACACCTTGTCGGGTATCGCCCACCGCCATCATGTCAGCACGCAGCAGCTGATCCGCTGGAACCATCTGGGCAAGCGCCCTCTGAAACCTGGCCAGATCCTCCGGCTGGAGCCACGCTGAGCAAGGGCCGGCATCACCTCATCCATACGCGCACGCACAGTAAATCCTGTCATGACAAGGGTCTGCCGCCCTCCGGGCCTGATAGAATTGGAAGGCCCGGCCACTTGGCCGACCATTCAACCTCTGGAGGAAACATGGGATTTTTGCACGGCAAGCGTGCCCTTATCGTCGGCATCGCCAGCCAGCGCTCAATCGCCTGGGGCATAGCCAATGCCATGCATCGTGAAGGTGCGCAGCTCGCGTTCACCTATCAGAACGACCGCTTGAAAGATCGCGTCGAAGAAGCCGCCAATGCCTTCGGCTCGAATATCGTGCTGCCCTGCGATGTCGCTCAGGACGAGCAGATCGATCAGCTGTACACCGACCTGGCCAAGCACTGGGACGGCTTCGACATTCTGGTCCACTCGGTCGGTTTCGCGCCTCGCGAAGCGCTGCAGGGCCAGTATCTGGACAATCTGACCCGCGAGAACTTCAATATCGCCCATGACGTGTCCAGCTACAGCCTGGCCGCTCTGGCCAAGGCCGCACGTCCGATGATGGCCAACCGCAACAGCTCGATCCTGACCTTGAGCTATCTGGGCGCCGAGCGGGCACTGGCCAACTACAATGTGATGGGCCTGGCCAAGGCCAGCCTGGAAGCCAATGTCCGTTACCTGGCCTACAACCTGGGACCGGAAGGCACCCGCGTGAACGCGATCTCCGCCGGTCCGATCAAGACCCTGGCAGCCGCCGGCATCGCCAACTTCCGCAAGATGCTGGACCACGTCGAAGAGAACACCCCGCTGCGCCGCAGCGTCACCATCGACGACGTCGGCAATGCCGCCGCCTTCCTGTGCTCGGATCTGGCCGCAGGCATTACCGGCGAGATCACCCATGTGGACGCCGGCTACAGCACCCTGGGCATGACCGGCATCTGATCGCCGTCAGCCATTTGCCCTTGCCGGGCCTCTGAAAACAGACGGACCGCCTTGGCGGTCCGTCTGTTTTTTGTCAGCCTGACGGAACACCCTCGTCACTCCGTGATGACCAGTCATGTCTGTCAGCAGGCCGACAGCCCGGATCAACCGTGCAGACGCCCGGCCACTTCGGCCACGCGCACCGCATAGCTCTTGACCGTCTCCAGATCACCGGAGGCAATCTCTTCCACACTGGCGTCTGCCGGCGACTGCACCAGGGCACCGACCGAGCCGCCCAGATTGTTGATATCGGCGCGGGTCGCGGCCTTGGTATTGGCCGGCGCCAGCCCCAGGCTGACCCAGATGCCGCCATGCTGCGAAGCCAGGGTCTGCAGGGCGATCAAGGTGACCTGCTTGTCACCATTCAGGCTGGCACTGTTGGTGAAACCGCCGAAGACCTTGTCCTGCCAGGCACGCGCGAACCACTTCTTGGAACTGGCATCGGCGAACTTCTTGAACTGCCACGGCGGTGCGGCCATATAAGTCGGGGTGCCGAAGATGATGGCCTGAGCCTCATCCAGCTGGGCCCAGCCGGCCTCGCTGACATGGCCCTCGGCATCGATCTCGACCAGTTCCGCCCGGGCCGCCTGAGCCGCCACCTCGGCGATGCGCTTGGTATGCCCATAACCCGAAAAATATACGATCACTGTCTTTGCCACGCTGAACTCCTCTGCCGGAATGGCGAATATCGAATCAACCTGGTTCGGATGGTATATTTAGGAAACCTGCACAACAAGAAGTTACCTCAAGGTAACCACCCCTGGAGCTCACCTCATGTCCGCCCCTTCCGCCAAGCCGCCTCGAGATGCCGCGCAGCGAGGCTACAACGTCTATCAGCAAGACTGCCCTGCCCGCCAGATGCTGGATCGACTGGCCGACAAATGGTCGCTCCTCATCCTCACTCACCTGCGGACGGGGCCTGGACGCTTCAATCAGTTGCGCCGCGATATTGGCGGCATTTCGCAGAAAGCCTTGAGCCAGAGCCTGCGGAAACTGGAACGTGACGGACTGGTCAACCGCGAGGCCTTCGCCACGGTGCCGGTGACCGTGGAATACTCTCTGACCGCCCTGGGCCTGTCGCTGGCGGTCCTGGTGGATCCATTGGCGGCCTGGGCGGAGGCTTCGATCGATACCGTGCTGCAGGCCCAGCGCAACTATGATCAACGCCATGCCCCCAAGCCAGACACCCACTGAAGCACGACTGATCTGCCCGAAGACGGTATCACCGCACTTGGCGGCAACGTCATGCCTGTCCATCTCAGGCCGACCACCGCCACGCAGCACAGGCCTGCGCGTCGACGCCGGTGGCGCGCAGGCTATCGAACCTCACGGCTCAACCATGGCGGACAGACCGATGCAGAGCGACTGCAAGGGCCTCGCCCTCACGGTTCACCACATCAGGTCGTCGGGAATGCCATCCTCGTCCACGCCGCCCTGACCCGGCTCCACCAGCAAGGCAAGAACCCGCGGCTCCAGCGTCTGCACCTCAAGGGCGATATCGCGACTGACCAGCAGATAGCGGCCATCTTTCTGGACCACGCCCAGCTCACCGGCATTGAGGGCCTTGAGCTGCTCGTCATTGACATAGATCCGGCGAATCTTGCCGCCATAGGTGAAGTGACGGACCTGCTCGGCCGCCTCGATATTCAAGGCTTTGCCTTCCAGCAGCTGCTGCAGCTTGAGCTTGCGCTCGCGCTTCTGGCGAGCCTTTTCGGCCGCCTCGGCCTCCGCCTGACGCTTTTCCTTCTGCTCGACCTGGGCACGCACCGCCCAGGCCTTGGCCAGATTGATGTCCTCCCCGTCCCCCGCCGCTTTGCGCGAAGAGACCGGATGGCCGCCCCCCTTGCCACGCAAAGCCGCGCCGGACTTGGCGGCGGCCCGTCCCTGCCCCGGCTTGCTGCCGGCCGGCCTTGCAGGGCGTGTTTCGGGCACCTGTTTGGCAATGCCGCTCTTGAGCAACTGCTCGCGCAGTGAATCGGCCATGAGAATACGGAACTCCGGAAGCTGAGGGGCCGGCATGAAACCATACCGGCCGATGGGCAATCAATAGTGCGGCGGCGGGGGTTCGGAATGTGCATCGCCACCATGAGCGCTGCGAACCGTCTCCAGCTCGTTGCGCAGCTGCCGGATCACACGCTCAAGCGCCACGATCTGCTGGGCCTTGGCCGCATCGGCATCCAGCAACTGGTTGAGGGCATCATCGACAAAGGCCAGCTTGATCTCGACCTCGGTCAGCCGCTCCGCCAGTGCCTCGTCTTGCGCGCTCATGCCGACACCGCCAGGCTGCGACCACGACCGATGCCGTAGTAGGCCAGGCCGGCCTGTTCGACCACCTCCGGCGCATACAGATTGCGTCCATCCACGATCACTCCGGCGGCCAGCGCCTGCCGCAGCCTGGTGAAGTCGGGGCTGCGAAACACTTTCCATTCAGTGACGATCACCAGCGCATCGGCCCCCTGCACGGCCTCGTCAGCACTGGCACACAGCTGCAGATCGGCACGTTCGCCCCAGATCCGACGCGCCTCGTCCATGGCTTCCGGATCATAGGCCCGGACCGTGGCACCGGCCTGCCACAGTGCAGCCAGCAAGGTACGACTCGGAGCTTCGCGCATATCATCGGTATTGGGCTTGAAAGCCAACCCCCACACCGCGATGCAACGTCCCTTCAGATCTCCCTGAAAATGCCGGCTCAGAATCTGGAACAGCCTTTCCTTCTGGGACTGGTTGACGGTCTCGACCGCATGAAGCAGACGTGCATCGTAGCCCTCGGCCGTCGCCGTGCGCAGCAAGGCCTGCACATCCTTCGGAAAGCAGGAGCCGCCATAACCGGCACCGGGATAGATGAAGTCATAGCCGATCCGTGGATCGGAGCCGATGCCCTTGCGGACCAGCTCGACATCGGCGCCGACACGCTCGGCGATATTGGCGACCTCGTTCATGAAGCTGATCTTGGTGGCCAGCATGGCATTGGCGGCATACTTGGTCAGCTCGGCCGAGCGCTCGTCCATCACCACCATGCGATCGTGATTGCGATTGAAAGGCGCATACAGCTTGCGCAGCACCTCCACGGCGCGCGCACTGGAGCTGCCGATCACGATGCGATCCGGCCGCAGGCAGTCGACGACGGCATTGCCTTCCTTCAGGAATTCGGGGTTGGAGACCACGTCAAAGGAAATCTCTGCACTTCGTACCTGCAATTCGGCCTGGATCGCCTCCCGGACACGGTCGGCGGTCCCGACCGGCACGGTCGACTTGTCCACGATTACCGAATAATGCTGCAGATGCCGGCCGATGGTGCGCGCGACCGCCAGCACATAGCGCAGATCGGCACTGCCATCCTCGTCCGGCGGAGTCCCTACCGCAATGAAGATCAGATCCGCGCGGATCACGGCCGGGCCCGGATCGGTGGTGAACTCCAGCAGACCATCCGCCGCATGACGATGCACCAGCGGCTCCAGACCAGGCTCGAAAATCGGCACCTCGCCCTGTTTCAGACGACGGACCTTGTCCTCGTCGACATCCACGCACACCACCCGGTTGCCCATCTCCGCCAGACAGGCGCCGGTGACCAGACCGACATAACCGGTTCCAAAAATCGTGACATTCATCGAACAGCCGAAATCGAACGCAGGGGCCCGTACTCTAGCATCTGGCCACGACGAGGCAAGCCGCGGCCGCAGAAGCCGCAGTCAGCTCAGCTGTTGTCGCCCAGACTGTTGGCGATCGCCTCGGGCCGCTTGGCCCCGGCAAAATGATTCGACCAGTAGCTCTGGTCCAGATTGCTGACCTCCACGGTCTTGCCCGTGGTCGGCGAATGAATGAACAGACCGTTGTCCAGATAGATCCCGACATGGGAGATCCGGCCATGCATGCCTGCCGTGCGGAAGAACACCAGATCACCCGGCTGCATCTCGCCGCGACGCACCTTCAGCCCTTCCATGTACTGCGAGGCCGAATTGGTGGGCAGGTGCGAACCGATGGCATGCTCGAACACATAGCGGACGAAGCCGCTGCAGTCGAAACCGGTAGACGGGTCATGACCACCGCGGACATAGGGGATATGCCGCAGCTTCAGGGCCAGATTGACCAGGGTACGCCGCAGCTGGTCGTTCTGCGCCAGCATGTCGTCGGCATTCTCTTCACTCGCCTCGGTCGCCGCAGCCGCCGCCGGCACCACATGTCCGGCCAAGGTCATCGCCGGTGCCAGTGCGGCCAGCGGATTCAGCAGCGGGCCGGGAATCACCGTCGTGGCAGCGCCTGACGCCGGAGCTGTGACGGGAGGGGCGGGGGTGGCCGACAAACTCATGGCAGCGGATGCGCCGAAAAAAAGCACGACAGCAGCGGTCAATCGTTTGATTGGCATGCGAGAAGCCCCGAGGCGTGATGGTTGTAGGCGAGACGGCCTGCAGAGGCGGCTGACTCAAAGGATGTCACCGAAAATAGCAAACGCCGCCCGGGCAAATGTTTTATTAATGTTAAATGCGGCAACAAACTTGAAATAGATGAAAAGGAGTGATAACCGTCACATCCCGGTCTCCCATCTCATCGACTCAAGCGTGCAGCGGCGGGCGCGGACCGAACAAGGCGCTGCCTATCCTCACCTCGGTGCTGCCTTCGGCAATCGCCTGCGTGAAATCACCGCTCATCCCCATCGACAGGCGCGGCAGCGGCTGCCCCAGTTGCTGCTGTGCCTGCTCGCGCGCCTGCCGCAGGGTGGCGAAGCAGCGCCGGATCTCGGCCAGGTCGTCCGTCTGCGTGGCCACCGTCATCAGTCCCTGCACGCGCAAGGCCGGCAGGCGGCTCAAGCCCCGCAGCAACGTCTCCAGCTGCTCGGCCGGCACGCCGTGTTTCTGTGCCTCGGCGGCGGTATGCACCTGCACCAGCACATCGATCGAGCGCCGTGCCTGCTGCAGATAGCCATCCATCCGCTGAGCCAGTTCAAGCCGGTCCAGCGACTGCCACTCGCCGATCAGGGCCGCGGCCTGTCTGGCCTTGTTCGATTGCAGATGACCGATCAAGACCCAGGTCGGCGCCGCCGCACCCAGTACGGCCTGCTTGTCACGGATTTCCTGGACCCGGTTTTCGCCGAAACGGGTCCAGCCCAGGGCCTGGCCCGCCGCCACGTGATCGGCGCCGAAGGTCTTGCTGACCGGCAGCAGATCAACCTCCCGCGGCAACCGGCCTGCGGCATGACAGGCCCGGTCCAGGGCCTGCCGGACGGCAAGCCAACGCTGCTGCAATGCCAGACCCAGCTCGATCTCAGGCATCGGCGTGACCCTGCCGGCCATGCCTGGCGATCACATCGGCCACGACCATGGTCAGCTTCTTGCCGGTGGGGATATGCAGAAACTCGTTCGGACCATGTGCATTGGAGTGGGGTCCCAGCACGCCGGTGATCAGAAACTGGGCCTGCGGAAATTTCTCGCCCAGCATGCCCATAAAGGGAATGCTGCCGCCCTCACCCTGATACATTGCCGGCGCATTGAAATAAGCCAGCGAAGCCTCGTCCACTGCCGCCTCCAGCCACGGCGACAAGGCCGGCGCATGCCAGCCGCTGCCATCCTTCTCCAGCTCGAAATGGACCTTGGCGCCATAGGGCGGATCACGTTCCAGCTCGGCCTTGATCCAGTCCCCGGCCTCGCTCGCATCCAGGGTCGGCGGCAGCCGCAGACTCAGCTTCAAGGCCGTTTTAGGCCGCAGCACATTGCCGGCCAGTTCCAGTGACGGAAGGCCGTCGACGCCGGTAATCGACAGCTGGGGGCGCCAGGTCCGGTTCAGGACCAGCTCGGCCAGGTCCTCAGTCACCGGAGTCAAACCCTCGACCCGCGGAAACTTGTCGTAGACCTCGCTGCCCAGCACTTCGGCCACGCGGCGGGCCTGCTGCCGGCGCTGCTCGGGAATCTCCACCTGCAGCACTTCGGGCTTGATGGTGCCGGTGGAAGCATCTTCCAGTCTCGACAGCAGTTCGCGGACAATGCGGAAGCTGGAAGGCACGATGCCCGAGGCATCGCCCGAATGCACGCCTTCGGTCAGCACCTCGACCTGCAGGCTGCCGCCGACCAGACCGCGCAAGGAAGTGGTCAGCCACAGCTGATCGTAGTTGCCGCAACCCGAGTCCAGACAGACCACCAGCGACGGATGGCCGATGCGTGCCGCCAGATGATCCACATAGAAGGGCAGATCATAGCTGCCCGATTCTTCACAAGCCTCGATCAGGATCACGCAACGGGCATGCGCCACGCCTTGCTCGCGCAAGGCCAGCAGCGCAGCCAGCGAGCCGAAGATCGCGTAGCCGTCGTCCGCGCCACCGCGACCGTACAGCTTGTCACCTCGCAATACCGGGGCCCATGGCCCCAGCCCCTCGCTCCAGCCCGACATTTCCGGCTGTTTGTCGAGATGGCCGTAGAGCAGCACGGTATCGTCCGTCTGGCCGGGCACTTCGATATAGATCAGCGGCGTGCGGCCTTCCAGTTCGATCACTTCCAGACGGGCTTCCGGCCACGCCGCCAGCTTGCCCCGCGCCCAGCCGGCCAGCTGCTGCACGGCCCGGTCCATGTGCCCATGGGCTTTCCAGTCGCGATCAAACATCGGCGAACGGTTGGGAATCCGGATGTAGTCCATCAGCTGGGGCACGATTTCGGCGTCCCACAACTGGGTGATTGATTGCGACAGACGTGTCCGGTCCATAAGCCTTGGCTCCATTCAACGGCATGGGAAAGCCTTCAAGAATACACCCGCCACTTGGGCCAGGGGCAGTCTCCGTCGCAACCTCAGCCTGCGCTGACAGACAAACCCGGCCTTCCCCCAAGCCCCGATCAGGCCATGCCCGACATCGACAGCCTGCCCAGCGGGTGATGCTGAAACCCACTTTCCGTTGCGGAGCAGATCATGAACCACCGTCCCCTGTTGCGGCTGCTGTCCCTGATGCTGACCGTACTGCTGACCATGCCGTTGCTGGCGGCTTCCCCCGTCAACATCAATACCGCCGATGCCGCCACCCTGGTCGAAGGCCTGCAAGGCATCGGCCGGGCCAAGGCAGAGGCCATCGTGGCCTGGCGGCAGGCGCATGGGCCCTTCAAATCCCTGGATGAACTGGAACAGGTCAAGGGCATCGGCCCCTCCATTCTGCAGCGCAACCGCGATGCCATCGCCTTCGGAGCCGCAAAGGCCAAGCCCTCAGGCAAATCCCCGGCGACCGTCAGGCCCCGTCCCGGCAAAGCCGGCAAGGCATCGACCGACCGTAGCCCAAGGCCGACTCCGGCCGGCGGATAAATGCCATACCGGGCCATCACTCCGGGCCGCCATGGCGGCGATGCGCCAGCAAGGCCATGCCCAATCATCCCGGCCCAGTCATTCCAAGGCGAGCGGCGATGACTGTACGAGTCGCCCCTGCACGCCGAGGCCACTGATCGCTACACTGCCCATTCCTGATCGCCCGCCGGCCCTGCGCATGATATTGCCAAGTTACAAGATCGCCCCCTCCTTGCTGCCGGGTGCAGGTCTGGGCCTGTTTTTGACGGAACCGGTATCCGCCGGCCGGATCATCACCGCGCCTGATGCCATTGACCGGACCTGGACCGGGCGGCAACTGGCAGAGCAGCCGGAGCTGGCCGGGCTCCAGCACACAAGCGCCCGCTGGTTCGAAGACCGCTACACGGTGTCGCCGGACTGGCCGGACGAATGCTATCTGAACCACAGTTTCGAACCGACCGGGCTCTGGCATCTGGGCTTCGTGTTCGCCATGGACGAACTGCCCACCGGCTGCGAGATCACCATCGATTACCGGCACCTGCTGCCGCCCGGCATCAGCGAGGATTTCACCGATGCCCTCACCGGCCAGACCATCACCGGCTGGACCTGGGCCGACAGCCTGCGCATCAGCACCGAGGCCCTGGCCGCACTGCTGTCCGGCGCCGGCCGGACCTGATTCCGCAGAACGGATCATTCACCGCCATACGCAAAGGTATGGAAGGTTTTTATAATGTCGCCAGCCTCCCATGAGCACCGGCATGAAACCTGCAAATTTCCGTCGCCTGATCAATCTCTGGCCGCCCTATCTGCTGAACAGCATCCGGGTGCAATCGATTGCACGGGACTGGTCGGAAGCCAGAGTCGTGCTGCACTTGCGGCCCTGGAACCGGAACATCATGCGGACCCAGTTCGGCGGCAACCTGTTTGCCATGATCGATCCGATGCCCATGCTGCTGGCCATGCGACAACTGGGAACGCACTACCATGTCTGGGACAAGGCGGCGGAAATCGACTTTGTCGCTCCGGGGCGAAGTCATGTTCACGCCACCATCCGGATGCCTGCCTGCGCCATGGATGAGATCCGCAGCGCCGCCCAAACCGGCGACAAGGTGCTGCGCTGGTTCGATATCGACATCTGTCATGCCGATGGCAGCCCCGTGGCGCATGTCCGCAAGCAGCTGTATGTCCGTCTAAAATCGCAACACCGCTGAGCCATGCCAGGCCCTGCAGGCGCAGGCTGAGGGAAAATCGCAGGCATCTCGCCTCCACCACGCTTCGGGTATGCTCGGAGTCGGGGAGCGGTAAACCGGCCTGCGCGCGGCAAGGCCATGTTTGCCGCCACGTCACTATCTCGATCGGCAGCCTGCATCCATGAGACCAAAGCATCTTCATTGCCAGCTGCGAGGGCTGGCCATCCTCGCGTTCGCCTGCCTGAGCCTTCATGCCAGCGAGCCGGATCACTGGATCACACCAGCCGAAGCCAGCCATTTCCAGACCACACCGGACCCTGAGACTTCGCTGGCCTATCTTCGCCGACTGGCGCAGGCCGCGCCGCAGCGCCTGCAACTGGAAACCATCGGCCGCTCGCCGGAGGGCCGCCCCATGGTTGTCGCCATCGCAAGCCGCGACGGCGTCTTTGATCCCGAGACGGCCCGCGCGCGTCATCTGCCGGTGGTCCTGATTCAGGGCGGCATCCACCCGGGCGAGATCGAGGGTGCCGATGCCGGCCTCATGCTGCTTCGCGACTTCGCCTTGCAAGGCCGGCAGCGCCACCTGGCCGACCATCTGGTGCTGGTCTATCTTCCGGTTTTCAGCGTGGACGGGCTGGCCAACAGCTCGCCCTGGCACCGGATCAACCAGAACGGCCCTCAAACGCAGGGTTTCCGTGGCCAATCGCAGTATCTCAATCTCAACCGGGATTACATCAAGGCCGATGCGCCTGAAATGCGCGACTGGCTGCGCCTGTGGAACCATTGGCGGCCTGATGAGTTCGTCGATATCCACACCACCGACGGCGCCGATTACCCCTATGACCTGACCTGGTATACCGAGGATCCGCACAAGCTGGACCCGGCCGTGGACCAATGGCAGCAGACCCTGATGCACCAGCTGCTTCCCGCCTATCAGGCCGATGGTCATCTCGCCTCACCCTATCTGGAGTTCAGGGACGGCAGGGATCCCTCGAAGGGCATCGAAAATTTCGGTTCGGGCCCCCGTTTCTCCACCGGCTACGCCGCGCTGCAGAATCGTCCCGGGCTTCTGGTCGAAACCCATATGCTCAAACCTTACGGCGTCCGGGTCAAAGCGGTATATGACCTGGTGGCAGAGTTGCTGGGCCAGATCAACCGCCATCCGGAGGCCCTGCTTGCCGCCACGACTCGGGCCGATGCCGACACCGTGGCGACAAGCGATCAGACTGACCACCCGATCCCCCTGACCTTCAAGCTGGACCCGGTGCCGACCCGTCACGAATTTCGTGCCTATGCCTGGACCTTGAGCGCAAGCGCGATTTCAGGCCAATCGTGGATCCACTATGACCGCTCACGACAACGGACGCTGTCGATCCCCGACTGGAACCGGCTGCTGCCGGATATCAGCGTCACGGAGCCAGCAGCCTATGTGATTCCCGCCCCCTGGACCGTCATCATCGACCGGATCAAGGCCCACGGCCTCCGCTACCAAAAGCTGCCGCAAGCGACCACCCTCACCGCGCAGAGCTATCAGCTCAGTGATCCGGTCTGGGCCAGCCATCCTTTTGAAGGCCATTTGATGCTGACCCGGTTTGCCCAATCCCGGCAACCACGTACCGTCCGGCTGCCGCCCGGCTCGATCGTGGTCCCCATGAACCAGCGGGCCGCACGGGTGGCCATGGCCCTGCTGGAGCCTCAGGCGCCCGACTCCCTGCTGCACTGGGGGTATCTGAACGCGATTTTCGAAGCCAAGGAATATGGCGAGCCACGGGTGCTTGAACAGCTGGCCCAGGACATGCTGATCAAGGATCCCGACATGAAAGCCGCCTTCGATCACAAGCTGGCCAGCGACCCGGCCTTTGCCGCCGATCCGCAGGCCCGACTGCAGTACTTTTTCGACCGATCCCCCTGGCATGCGGCCCAAGGCGTGGGCGCCTATCCGGTGTTGCGGCTGGATGCCGCCGAGCTGGCCCGACTGCAAGCCCAGCCCCAACCCGCCACAGAGCCACGGTCGTCCGGCCACACCTGACTTTTGCCACTGTACAAAGTTCCGGCCCCTTCTTTAGTCTTGAACTACAGTCACCCGTTTCATACCCCTGTGCCAGTCACAGGTCTTTTCCATTGAGGGATGTCATGACCAAAACGTATTTGAAGCCGCTGACTCTGGCCGTCAGTGCCTGCCTCGCCCTGTCGGCATGCAGCCAGCCGGATTCGAACGACCATCAGGCTCCGGTGGCCAGTGGCAGTGTCGCCGGCGCCCGCAGCGCGGCCGCACCGGTCAGCTCCAGCGCGGTACCGGCAACGGCAACCAGCAGTGCCTCGGTCTTCAATATCCAGGACCTGGACACGAGTGCGAACGCCTGCAGCGACTTCAATACCTTTGTCAACGCCAAGTGGGTCGCCGCCAACCCGATTCCGGCCGACCGCAGCCGCTGGGGCGCCTTCGACCAGCTGGCCGAAAATGCCCTCAACACTCAGCACGATATTCTGAATGACGCCGCCAAGAATGCCGGACAGGCCAAGAGCGGGTCGATCGAACAGAAGCTGGGCTGGCTGTATCAGGCCGGCATGGACGAGTCCGCCATCGACAAGGCCGGGTTCGATCCCATCAAACCGCAGCTGGCCAAGATCGCTGCCCTCAAGGACAGCAAGGAACTGGTCGACTGGCTGGATGACAGCTATGCCAATGGCGACGGTTATGTTTTCAGCTTCGGCTCGGGCACCGATTTCAAGGATGCGCGCAAGACCATCGCCTTCGCCTTCCAGGACGGTCTGGGCCTGCCGACCAATCAGTATTACACCGATCCCAAGCATGCCGACGAGCGCAAGGCCTACCAGGCCTACGTCGCCAAGACCCTGGAACTGACCGGCGTGCCGGCCGCCCAGGCGGCCAAGCAGGCCGAACAGGTGCTGGCACTGGAAACCGCGCTGGCCAAGGTCTCGCTGTCGCCGGAACAGATGCGTGACCTGGACAACGAATACCATTTCGTCAGCTTCAAGCAGGCCGATGCGATCACCCCGCACTTCAGCTGGGAGAAATTCTTTGCCGCCCAGGGTGTCGCCCAGGGCGAAGGCTTCTCGCTGTCGCAGCCCAAGTTCTTCGCCGGCTTCGATCACCTGCTGACCACCACCCCGATCGATGCCTGGAAGGCCTATCTGAGCTTCCATACCATCGACAGTGCTTCGCCTTATCTGGCCAAGAACTTCCAGGACAACCGTTTCGATTTCTACGGCAAGACCCTGTCGGGGCAGCCCCAGCAGCAAGATCGCTGGAAGCGCGTGGTGCATGCCGTCAACGGCGCCATGGGCGAAGCCCTGGGCCAGCTGTTCGTGGCCCGCACCTTCACCCCCGAAGCCAAGCAGCGTGCCGAAGATCTGGTCAACAATGTCCGCGATGCCCTGAAGAACCGCATCGAGAACCTGGACTGGATGACGCCGGAAACCAAGGCCAAGGCCATCGACAAGTGGAACAAGTTCCTGCCCAAGATCGGCTATCCCGATCACTGGCGTGACTGGTCCGGCCTGGCGATCAAGCCGGGTGACTTCTACGGCGACATCGAGGCGGCCGGCAAGTTCAACTACCAGCATGATCTGGCCAAGATCGGCAAGCCGACCGATCGCTCGGACTGGATGATGACGCCGCAGACCGTCAATGCCTACTACGATCCCAGCACCAATACCATCAACTTCCCGGCCGCCATCCTGCAGCCGCCCTTCTTCTATGCCAAGGGCGACGACGCGATCAACTACGGCGGTATCGGTGCGGTCATCGGTCACGAATCCAGCCATGGCTTCGACGACCAGGGCAGCCAGTTCGATGGCGAAGGCAACCGTGCCAACTGGTGGAGCAAGGCCGATGCCACCCAGTTCAAGGCCCGTACCGCCAAGCTGGTCCAGCAGTTCGACGCTTACACGCCGATCAAGGACAAGCCGGACCTGCACGTCAACGGCAATCTGACCCTGGGCGAGAACATCGCCGATCTGGGCGGTCTGAATGTCGCTTATGACGCCTTGCAGACGGCCCTGAAGAAGAACCCGAAGGAAGCCGACACCAAGATCGACGGCTATACCGAAGACCAGCGTTTCTTCCTGAACTGGGCTCGCGTGTGGCGTGGCAATGTCCGCGAGAAGCAGGCCATCCTGTATCTCAATGTCGATCCGCATGCTCCGGCTGCGCTGCGTGCGATCGCGGCCCCGTCGAACATGCCTGCCTTTGCACAGGCCTTCCAGTGCAAGGCCGGCGACGCGATGGTCCGTGGCCAGGACAAGCAGGTCAAGATCTGGTAAGTCCGCTTCCGGAGCCTTGATCCGGAAAAAGGCCCGGGGCGCATCGCGCCCCGGGCCTTTTTGCAATCACTTGCCCCTCCTATGGCGACCTGCCGACAAGCCGGCACATCACCGGAAACGCGGGGAACGTATGGCGACAGAGGCCAGCGGACATTCGCGATCAGACCGGGCCGGTGTCACCGTCAGCATCGCTGGGCTGCCCTCGCCCAAGGGGCGCCGGGCTTCAGGGCCGACGGGTATCGAACAAGCTGTCGCCCTCGTCCATCTGCTGCAGACTGATCTTGGAAGTCTCGGCCAACAGTGCGTTGGCACTGCCCGGGGTCGCCAGCTTGATCTGCAGCCGCACCTCGTTGGCACTGTCGGCATAGCGCAAGGCGTCTTCGTAGGTGATCTTGCCCTGCTGATAGGCATGGATCAGGCTCTGGTCGAAGGTGCACATGCCGGCCTCGTTGGAGTTGCGCATCACCTCCTTGATTCTGACGATGTCACCGGTACGGATCAGGTCCTGCACCAGCGGCGTCCCCAACAGTACTTCGAGTATCGCCTGCCTGGACTGGCCGTCTGGACGGCTTACCAGTTGCTGGGCCACGATCCCTTTCAGATTCAGCGACAGATCCAGCAGCAGATGGGCATGCTGATCGGCCGGGAAGAAGCTGATGATGCGCTCGATCGCCTGGTTGGCGTTGTTGGCATGCAGGGTGCACAGGCATAGATGCCCGGTCTCGGCGAAGTTGATGGCATATTCCATGCCTTCGCGCGTACGGACCTCCCCGATCAGGATCACGTCGGGCGCCTGTCGCAAGGTATTCTTCAGTGCCGATCCCCAGCTCTCGGTATCGATGCCGAGCTCGCGCTGACTGACGATGCAGCCTTGATGCCGGTGCACGAATTCGATCGGATCCTCGACGGTGATGATATGCCCGGTCGAATGGCTATTGCGATAGCCCAGCATCGCTGCCAGCGTGGTCGACTTGCCGGTGCCGGTCCCGCCGGCCACGATCACCAGACCGCGCTTCATCATGGCCAGCGAAGGAATCACCGCCGGCAGACTGAGTTCGTCCACCGTCGGAATCCGCGTCTCGATCCGACGCAGCACCGCGCCCATGCTGCTGCGCTGAAAGAACGCCGACACGCGGAAACGGCCCACGTCACGACGGCTGAGGGCGAACTGGCATTCCCTGGTCTGCTCGAATTCCTGGATCTGGGCCGGACTCATCATGCCCAGCACGATGTCGCGGGTCTGGACATCACTGAGCGGCTCCGCATCGATGGACTTGACCTCGCCATTGATCTTCAAGGCCGGCGGCGCCCCGGCAGTGACGAACAGGTCCGAAGCACCCCTCTCGACCATGGCGGTCAGCCAGCCATCGATCATCTCGCTCATTGCGTGCTCCGAGCCAAAGCCATGTCCATCCTCCTCAGCGCATCGGCTCGCGGGTACGGGAATAATTGGCCGCTTCCATGCGGGTCACCACCCCTTGCTGCACCAGTTGCTGCAGGCACTGGTCCAGGGTCTGCATGCCGAATTGCTGCCCGGTCTGGATGGCCGAATACATCTGGGCCACCTTGTCTTCACGGATCAAATTGCGGATGGCCGGCACCGCGACCATGATCTCGTGTGCCGCCACCCGACCGCCATTGACCTTTTTCAGCAGGGTCTGGCCGACCACGGCCCGCAAGGATTCGGAAAGCATCGAGCGGACCATGGATTTCTCGCCCGCCGGAAACACATCGATGATGCGATCGATCGTCTTGGCCGCCGAACTGGTATGCAAGGTACCGAACACCAGATGGCCGGTTTCGGCGGCGGTCAAGGCCAGCCGGATCGTCTCGAGATCCCGCAATTCACCGACCAGGATAAAGTCGGGATCCTCGCGCAGCGCCGAGCGCAGGGCCTCGTTGAAGCCCTTCGTGTCGCGATGCACCTCGCGCTGGTTGATCAGGCAACGCTGCGGCGTATGCACGAATTCGACCGGATCCTCGACAGTGAGAATATGTCCGTAACGGGTGCGATTGAGATGATCGATCATCGCCGCCAGCGTGGTCGACTTGCCCGAACCGGTGGGCCCGGTCACCAGCACAAGCCCCTGCGGCTGATCGATCAGGGACTTGAAGATGGCCGGCGCGCCCAGGTCGTCCAGTGACAGTACCTGACTGGGGATGGTCCGGAACACCGCTGCCGCACCGCGACTCTGGTTGAAGGCGTTGACACGGAAACGGGCCAGATCCGCCAGCTCGAATGAAAAGTCGGTTTCGAGATCCTGCTCGTAATCACGCCGCTGCTGATCGGACATGATGTCGTAGATCAGGCCATGCACCTCGGTATGATCCAGCGCCGGCAGATTCAGGCGACGAATATCGCCATCCACGCGAATCATCGGGGGCAGCCCGGCCGACAAATGAAGGTCCGAAGCCTTGTTCTTGACAGAAAAGGCCAACAGCTCGGCGATATCCATGCAACACCTCTTGCAAGCACCCAACGATCATGAAGAATGGAGCCTGCCTCAGGCCGACCCTTTCCATGTCCCAAGCTCGTGATGGTACTCCACCGCCGGGGTCCGTCGCTGCCGAAGGCGGACAAAAAGCCAGGCCCGGCCTTTTCCTCAGAACTTCCGGAGTTGAGACAATGCCCCGTATCGCCTTCGTCGGCGCCGGCAACATGGCCCGCAGCCTGATCGGCGGCCTGGTCCGGACCGGCCTGCCAGCCGCCTCCATCCGCGCCTCCAGTCCCAGTGAGGAAACCCGCCAGCTGGTCGGGAGAACCTTCGGCATTGCCACCTTTGCGGACAACGCCCGCTGCGTGGAAGAGGCCGAGCTGGTGATTCTGGCCACCAAGCCGGCAAAGCTGCCCGAGCTGCGGCAGGAACTGGCGCCCCTGTTCCGGCAGTACCGTCCGGTGCTGCTGTCGGTGGCGGCCGGCGCCCAGCTGCAGCAGCTTGGACGCTGGTTCGGTGCCAGCCTGCCCATCATCCGCTGCATGCCCAATACCCCGGCCCTGATCGGCGCCGGTGCCAGCGTCCTGTCCGCCAACCGTCATGTCACTGCGCCTCAGCGTGCCATGGCCCAGCAGGTACTCGACACCTGCGGACTGACCCGCTGGGTCGACGACGAAAACCTGATCGATGTGGTGACCGGGCTGTCCGGTTCGGGGCCGGCCTATTTTTTTGCCTTGGTCGAAGCCATGGAGCAGGCCGCGATCACCCAGGGCCTGCCGGCGGACACGGCTCGCGCGCTCGCCGCCCAGACCTGTCTGGGCGCCGGCCGCATGCTGGTCGAAAGTCACGAGTCGGCCACCGTGCTGCGGCAGCGGGTGACCTCGCCCCGAGGCACCACTCAGGCCGCGCTCGATCGCTTCGCGGCCGATGGGTTACCATCCATGGTCAGCCGCGCCATGCAGGCTGCCACTGAGCGCAGCCGGCAGCTGGCCCTACAACTGGAAGAACCGACACCGTGAGTTATCTGCTGCAAGCCCTGACCCTGCTGATCCAGGTCGCCTTTTCCTTTGCGATTGGCTTGTTCGTGATCCGGGTGCTGGCCGAAGCCTGCCGCGCCGAGTTCCAGAATCCGCTCAGCCAGCTGATCTACCGCTACACCAACCCGGTGGTCACGCCGATCCGGCGCTGGGTGCCCAACTGGAAGCGGGTGAATCTGGCCGCGGTTCTGGTGGCCTGGCTGCTGAGCACCCTCAGCCGGGGCCTGCAGCAAGGCTTGCTGGGCGGTCGCCTGCCGGCGCCCCTGGGGCTGGTAGTGCTGGGCACGGCCGATCTGATCGATTTCACCCTGGTGTTCTATGTCGCCATGATCTTCGGCTGGACCTTGAGCAGCCTGTTCGGCGGCGACCGGCGTCATCCGGCCGCACGGCTGCTGGGGCAGTTGATCGAGCCGCTGCTGCGACCGTGGCGGGGCCGCCTGGCCTTCGGCGGCATCGATTTCTCGCCCACCGTCGTCATGCTGGCCCTGCTGGTGGCCCGTATCCTGGTGGTCGGCCCCTTGCGGGCGCTGGGCTACGATATGGGCGGCTGAGCCGCCCGGCCTCGGCATCATGTCGATGCCTGAGCGACTGCAGCAATGCATCAATAGATGGGCTGCCGGCCTTGCGGCCTTGCCATGCATCGAGCATGCCCGACGCGGGGGGCCGCATCGCCTGTCCTCAAGGACGCACTGACGCTGCGACGCGCCCGACCAGCCGCCCTCTGCCCGCCGACCGCCCCGACGGCGGGCCGGTCGACGGATCCGCTTACTTCAGGGCACCGCGCTGGCGCAGCACCTCGAACAAGGCCACGCCGGTCGCCACGGAGACATTCAGACTCTCCATCTCGCCCGGCATGGGAATCTTGGCCACGTAGTCACAGGTATCCCGCGTCAGGCGACGCAGCCCCTCCCCCTCGCTGCCCATGACCAGCGCGGTCGGCCCGCTCAGATCCAGACTGTAGAGCGACTGCCCGGTATCACCGGCCAGTCCCGTCAGCCAAAGACCGGCATCCTTCAGCTGGCGCAGGGTACGGGCCAGATTGGTGACCGCGATCAGCGGCACCAGATCGGCGCCACCGGCCGAGGCACGATGCGCCACGGCGGTCAGTCCCACGGCCCGGTCCTTGGGCACGATCACCGCCGTCACCCGGGCCGCCGCCGCACTGCGCAGGCAAGCCCCCAGATTGTGCGGATCGGTCACCCCGTCCAGCACCAGCACCAGAGCCGAAGCACCGGCCGCTTCCAGCAGCGCCGGCAGATCCGACTCGGTGGCCGCCACGCTGGCCTCGCAGCGGGCGGCCACGCCCTGGTGGCGGGCACCGCCACTGACGGCTTCCAGCTGCTCGCGACTGACAGGGCGCAGATCGACGCCGCGCGCCTTGGCCATGTCCCTCAGCCCCTGTACCCGCGGATTGCGCTGGCCATCCTCGAACAACAACTCACGGACCCGCTCGGCGCCTTCCTTCAATACGGCCTGCACCGGATTGATACCGACAATCCAGGACTCACTCATGACTTGCTTTCACCTTCTTTTTACGTGAGCGACGGGCCTTGCTGCCAGACTTCCGGTTCGACTTCACCGGCTCGGCGGCCACTGCTGCCGGGGCCGTCGCGGTCGCCGATTTTGCACCGCGCCTGCCCTTTTTGCGAGCCGGCTCCACTGCCTGGGCCTGCAGCACATGCGGCGGCAAGGGCGGCAACTCGGGCAGCGCCGGAATCGTGGAGACCCTCGCCACCGGCTTGCGCTCGTTCCGCGCCGTCTTGGATCCTTTCTTCGCCTTGGCGGCCGGCTTGCCGGCATCGGAGACCAGCCGGAAATCGATCTTGCGATCCTCCAGGCTGGCCCGCAGGACCTGGATACGCAGCCGGTCACCCAGCCGGAAGGACTGCCCCGAATGCTCGCCGCTCAGCATGTGGCGAGCGGAATCGAAGTGGTAATAGTCGTTCGACAGCTGGCTGATATGGATCAGTCCGGACACTTTGGAAGCATCCAGCTCGACGAACAAGCCAAACGAAGTGACGCCGGTGACCACCCCGTCGAATTCGCTGCCGACATGCTTTTCCATCCAGGCGCATTTGAAACGCTCGGTGACGTCCCGCTCGGCTTCCTCGGCCCGCCGCTCGCGCTGCGAACAATGCAGCGCCATGTCTTCCATCCGTTCGGCGCTGTAGCTGTAGCTGCTGGCCTTGCGGCGGCCGATGGCATGGCGAATGGCCCGGTGCACCAGCAGATCCGGATAGCGCCGGATGGGCGAGGTGAAATGGGCATAGGCCTCCAGCGACAGGCCGAAGTGGCCGTGGTTGCTGGGCTGGTAGGTGGCCATGCTCTGCGAGCGCAGCAGCACCGACTGGATCAGCTCACGCTCGGGCCGGTCCTGAATCTCGGCAATCACGCGGGCAAAGTCGCCCGGCGTCACCTCGGCGGCCGAAGGCATGCGGATCTTGAATTCGCGCAGGAAGGTCCTGACGTCCTCGTATTTCTCTTCCGGCGGCGGCAGATGCGCACGGTACAAGGCCGGGATGCCCTTCTTCTCCAGATACATGGCCGCCTGCACATTGGCGGCGATCATGCATTCCTCGATCAGCTTGTGGGCATCATTGCGCTCGGTGGCGCCCATCGACACCACTTCGCCATGGGCATCAAGCCGGAACTTGACCTCATGCGATTCAAAATCGATCGCCCCGCGACGACGGCGCTGCGCGGCCAGCAACTTGTACAAGGCATGCAGATGCTCCAGCTGCGGCAGCACATCGGCGACTTCCTCGCGGGCATCGGCATTTTTCAGACCCACCGCCTGCCAGACCTTGTTGTAGGTCAGACGCGCATGGGACAGCATCACGGCCTGGTAGAACTTGGACTTGCTGACCTCGCCATCGGCATCCACGGTCATTTCGCAGACCATGCACAGCCGCTCCACCTTGGGATTGAGCGAGCAGATACCGTTGGAGAGGCTCTCCGGCAACATCGGCACCACGAAACCCGGGAAATAGGTCGAGGTACTGCGCTCATAGGCCTCGGCATCCAGCGCCGAACCGATCGGCACATAGTGCGAGACATCGGCGATCGCGACGATCAGGGTATAGCCACCGCCACGGCGCGGCTTGGCAAACACCGCATCATCGAAGTCGCGGGCGTCCTCGCCGTCAATGGTGACCAGCGGCACGTCGCGCAGATCCACCCGGCCCTCCCGCTCGGCCGCGGTGACCGTCGGCGACACCTTGTTGGCATCGGCCAGCGCGGCGGCCGGCCACTCATGCGGCAGGTCATGGCTGGCAATCGCCATTTCCACCAGCAGCGAAGGCTGCAGACGGGCGCCCAGCACGGCCACGATGCGACCGATCGGACCACGCGCCACCGTCGGCGGCGAGGTGATCTCGGCCACCACGATCTGGCCGTTGCTGGCGCCCTCGGCCTGCCCCTCGGCTACCAGCAGGTTCTGGCAGATCCGGCGATCATCAGGAATCACCAGCACCACCCCATCCTCGATCGAAACCCGACCGATGATGCGGCTGACTCGACGCTCCAGCACTTCGGCAATGGCCCCCTGCCGGCGGCCACGGCGATCCATGCCGACCACGCTGGCCAGTACCCGGTCACCATGCAGCACGCTGCGCATCTGCTGCGGCGACAGATACAGATCATCGCCGCCATCTTCGGGGCGTACAAAACCGAAGCCCTCGGTATTGGCGATGACCACACCGGTCAGCAGATCCAGCTTCCGTACCGGCCCCAGGCCGCCACGGCGGCCCTGCAGCAACTGGCCGTCACGCAGCATCGCCCCCAGCCGCTTGTGCAAAGCGAACAGATCACGTTCTTCGGTCAACTGCAGGGATTCGGCGATCCGCGCCTCGGTCAGCATCTCTCCCTGCGCCTCAAGCAGGCCCAGAATGGCCTCCCGGCTCGGAATCGGTCGCTCGTAGCGCTCGGCTTCGCGCGATGCAAAGGGATCGCCAGCTGCCGCGACGGGAGGGCGTCTGGTCTTGGCCGACCCTTTTTTCGCGGCCGGTCGACCACGCGGTGCATTGTTTTTTGTCACCAGATTACCTTTCTGTTTGTTCCGGTTGCTGACCCTGTCGATGATAGGGCCGAAAATAAATTTAAGAAATTCGTTGACAAGCATATACGACATGACTATTCTTTGCGGCTCACGAAGTCACCCAGTGACGACGTGACACCTGCCCAGGTGGCGGAATTGGTAGACGCACTAGTTTCAGGTACTAGCGGGTAAAACCGTGGAGGTTCGAGTCCTCTC
>JGI2924J29684_1078634_pt1 | contig 85942 bp, 68 predicted proteins | sample BenlonsequencITS_FD_29684 | JGI IMG/M metagenome (IMG submission 29684)
GCCACCAAGGCTCAAAGGCACTAAGAATTATTTTCCTTTAGGCCTAGATTGCAGCATCCACTGGGTGAATATGGGAGGTTGTGATATGTTAATTTATGCGTGGCCTTACCATTTTTGGCCACGTGCCAGTCCCCAAACCCCACGCAGGAACCGAAGGCTGAAAGCCTTTCATCATCCTAGTCCAAGGCAAGGCCTTGGGGTGTAGTCGCCATAATTTCTTCCTTTCAGGCTAAAAGCCTAGTTCAGCACTTCGGTAAAGCTCGACTTGATGATCACTGGGATCAAGCCACTTTTCCAAGGAATGAATGTTGACATGCTCTTATGAAAAAAACTTTACACGGTTAAACAATGGCTTCCGCCATGGGTACTGAACGGGTTTTAGCGGAAATTTATGGGGAATAGGGTGGGAAATGCGGCTAAAACCCATGGCTATGGATGTGTCGCCCCTCCGGGGCTGGCTTTCTAGTATATATCATACACCATATCAGGGATCAAGCAATATTTTTGAGAGCAGCTTCCTTAATAGGATAGCTTTGTATCTATGAACTGGATGAATCCAAACTTTGCCGAGAAGCCCTCTTCATCAGCAAAGGCATGTGCATCGTAAACTTTTAAGTCACGTAAGGCACAGATAAAAGGGATCAACACAGATTTGCAATGGCTTAAGCATCCTATGTGTGTTTATCAGTGTATATCCGTGGCCAAAGAGCAACCAAAGATGGCAAAGCATAGGCACGGTGACCGAAATTGGCTCGGCCCACCTTTCCCGTTAGATCTGTGATTACCATCGTTTGTAATGAAGCTGAAAGAAAAACCGCCAACCTGAATGCAGATTGGCGGTTTGATAGTTGGTTTCTTACGCGATTACTAGACCGATCGGCCTCCAATAAGGCGGAACAGCACGGCGATTACGGCAAGTACCAACAAAATATGTATTAATCCTCCGACACTGTATACGAAGGCACCAAATATCCATCCTATTATCAAAATCAATGCGATCAAATATAATAAAGAACTCATAACTAAGGTTGTTTAGTGAAACAATTGGTTTATAAGTATTTATAAACAATTGCTATGCCAAAACTACCAAAGACCTGTAATTTACTGAAAGCGAATACCCATCAATTCCATCAATTTATGGGCATTGAAGCTCGGACAAGGGCCATTTTTTATCTTGTAATCAAAAAGGATTTCATTGTCTTTTATATCACTATGAAAGCTATAGTTTACTAAACTTGGGATTTTATCTGATAATTCAGCTAATTCGATATCATGCGTACTGATGATGCCTTTGCTATGGCTATCTGCCAGTTGCCTGATCAGGGCTTCACTGCCCATGACCCGGTCGGTGGTATTGGTGCCCTTCAAAATTTCGTCCAAAAGGTAAAAGACCGGTTGTTGTTTTTCGGCTTGATCCAATAAACGTTTGATGCGGGCCAGCTCAGCATAAAAGGAACTGACACTTTCCCCGAGGTTATCGGTATTTCTCATGCTGGTAAACAACCAAAAAGTCCCACTTTCATAGGATTTGGCAAAAGGGCTAAGGCCAAGGTTGGCCAGTACCATATTGATCCCAACCGTGCGCATAAAGGTGGTTTTCCCGGACATGTTGGAGCCAGTCAGCAGGACGGTTTGCTTCTCGGAGGATAGGTTAAAATCATTGCCTACGCATACCGAGGGCGACAATAACGGATGCTTGAGTCCAGAGACGTTTAGGATCATTTTATCCGACCAGCTGACAGGGCAATTCAAGGCCTCTTCTCGGGTAAAGGCTGCCAAGGACACCAAAACCTGCCACTCTTGGAAGGCTTCTTCCCAGCGTTGTACTTTGCTGGCATGTTTCTGCTTCCACTGCTCCAATGAAAACAAGACGCCAAAATCCACCAAAAAGAGCAAATCAAAGATCATGTACATCATATTGGCACGATTCTGCACCATAAAGCTACGCTGTTCCAAGCTTTTCAAGGCGGCTGAAGCGCGGTAGTCTCCTTCCAATACAGGAGATTGGAGGCTTTTCAAATAGGGATCTTGAAAATCCAATTGTTCCAATTCCTGGGCCCATATGCTGTAGGTTTTCAGGTCTCCTTCATCGGGCATGTTTTTAAAGGCCACCAGTAAGGGCTGAAAGATCAATCCCAGCAGTGCTGTACCCGCCAGCATCCAGATCAAAAGGTAAGCTACTGGCCAGTCCAGGTATAACCATCCTCCCAAAAAGGCAATGCCCCCAATGGGCCCGGCAATAAATGGCAGCCAATAAAACGTCCTCCAGGCATTTGGCATCTTCAGCCAATCATAAAACGGTTTCTTGGATTTTTCCTCTTTGACAAATGCCTTTCCCGTGGCTTCAAATTTTTTGATAAAATCTGCGTGAGTAGAGAGTTCCTTGATGGCAGTATATCGCTGCTGGGCTTTCTCAGGATCGATGGGTGCCTTCATCCATTGTGCCAGCAACTTCCTGCCGCCGTCTCCAGTGGTGTGGTTGATCAGCTGAAACAGGGAATGCTCACCAAACAAGTCCAGGTCATTGGAAAAAGGATGCTTTTTGTCCTTAAAGGCTTCCCCACCGTCAAAGTCAGCGAGCTGTCGTTCTTTTCTTCGTTGGCGTTCATCTTCCATGTTGGCCACAGCCTGCAGAAATGCTTGACGGTCCTTTTGAAGGTTAAAGAGTAGGATCAAGTAAATGAAAAGTCCCGCCATGGGGAAAAAGAAAAACAAGAACCACCTGACTTCCGTGAGGCCGATGATGGTCAGGGCCACGATGCCCAAAAACAAGATCATCCGGGCCAGTGCTAAGCTGGCAATTTTTCGCTTGCAAGTACGTAGTTCTTGAGAAGTATTGGTGGTGTGGAGGTCTAGTTTCATGCCCAAATATAATATAAAGTGTAAAACAGGTTTGTTCACAGGTAATTTTTATCTTCATGGTATGAAAAATTACTTAGGTCTAGGGCTTTTCTTTTTACTTCCCCTATTAAGTTGGGCACAAGATGCTTATGTGGCACTTGATCCCTCCGATCCCATTGTTTTTGGTGGTGACCATATCCGCTACCAGGGAGCACGCATTGCCCTTGGGCCAAAAGCCTTTTTCGTGGATGGCCAGCTCAGCGATGCGGCGGCTGACAAGTGGCCATTTGTGTTCAATTCCATCCAAGAAGCAGCCAACCACCTTACCGATGGCACGGAGGAAAACCCTATGGTTTTGTACATCGCACCGTATGTGTACTGGATTGATGATCCCGATGATCCTGAAATCAGGGTTCCAAAAGAGGGCAGGCCGGTACCTTACGGAATGGAAATCGCCTGTGAGTGGTTGACCTTTCGCGGGCTAAATGCGCATCCAGAAAATGTTGTTTTGGCCAGTAACCGTGGCCAAACCTTGGGGGCCAAAGGTAATTTTACCATGTTCCGGTTTGATGGCGAAGGGACCGCTGCAGAGAACATTACCTTTGGCAACTACTGCAATGTGGACTTAACGTATCCTTTGAAGCCCACGCTGAATCGAAAACGGCGCGCCAATGCCATTGTCCAGGCCCAGCTCATTCATTGTAATGGAGATAAAATTGTGGCCCGAAACACGCATTTTATCAGTCGCCTGAACCTTTGTCCGTTTGTGGGAGGAAAACGGGTATTCTTTGATCAATGTCACTTTGAGTCCACCGATGATGCCCTTTGCGGTACGGCCGTGTATAAGAACAGTACATTGGAGTTTTACAGCTCCAAGCCGTTTTACCACACAACGGGCACGGGAGCGGTTTTTCTTAATTGTGACATTCGGTCTTTTACCGGTGGAGCGCAGTATTTTACCAAGGCAAATGGTCAGGTAGCGGTCATCGACACCCGGGTTACCGCTTCCCAGATGACGTCCTTGGCATGGCGTGATGATCCACCAGCCCAGACGAAGAATTACCAGTATCATGTAACCATAAATGGGAAGCAGGCTTCAATTGGATCAGACCATCCACAAAATACCGTCGACCTCGGCCATAAACCGCTCCTGCAGGCTTATCGGCTGGAGCTGGAAGACCGCGTGCTTTACAATACCTATAACCTTCTCAAAGGAGACGATGAATGGGATCCCGAAGAGATCAAGGAAACGGTCAAAGCAGCAGCCTCTTCCCGGGATAAAAACCTGACCGACATACCTGTCCAGCTCAGGATAACGGCTTCTTCCAAGCAGTTGGAAACCACCAAGGACACCGCTTGGCTGGAAACTTCCTTTTTTCGTTTTGGCAACTACCCCGCTGCTCCCCAGCCCGTTCAGTGGGAAGTTTCAGCAGGGGATAAAGACAAGGTATCCCTGGTGTCACATGAAGAGGGGAACCGATTGGAGGTAGTCCCAGCCAACACAACTGATATTCCCCATAAAGTAGTGCTGAGGGCTTTTACGGCTGCTGGTTTAGAAGCGGCATATGCGTTGGAAATATTTCCAGCTAAACTGCCACCGCCCACCTTTGCCAAACCACCCCATATTCAGTTTGATTCCACGGGCCATCTGATGGTGGATTATGCACTTTCGGACTCTGGTTATGCTGACCAATCGGAAATATCTTGGTACAGAAGTATGGATCGAGATGGTAAGCATCCCATAAAAATCGCGGTTTCAAGGGCCAATAAACCGCTCTTAAAATACCAGCTCACGGCTGGGGATATAGGGAGATTTATAACGGTGGGCATTGCACCGAAGCATCTTCGGAGTGATGCAGGCCCCGAAAAGCGGATGACTTTACAAGTGCCCATCCAAGCCACAGATGTCAAAGCGGATCCGCATGTCCTGGAAACCGACTTTAGCACTTTGGCCGTGGAGAACCAGCCCAAGGTCATTCCGGGCTACTGGACATTTGATACCTTGCAATCTTCCGGCTATCGGTCTTCCTATCAGCCCACTGATGCTTGGGTGTACGGTGAAGGGACCGGTGGAGCAGATGGCTTGGAGGGTTTGGTACAAACGGCGAGAATGGGGTCGATGAGTTACTCGCCCATGCTGGAGAAAGTGGAGGATATGGCGGTTTCTATGGTGGTTTCACCACATAAAACTGCCGGTCAAGGATTCAGCGTGGCACCGCTTTATATGGATGTCCTGATCAAATTTGACCCGGTGACCAAAACAGGGTATGGACTTCGAATAGTACGCACGACCAAATTTTCTAATGCAGTGGATTGCCAATTGATTCGGTATGAGCAGCATCGTGTCACGCCCATCAGTGAGCCCGTCTCCACCAGCGCATTCCGGGCGCCCTGTCACATCTCCCTCAGCGTTACCGGAAGTACGATGTCCGCTCAAGTTCGAACCGAAGCGGATTATGATCGGAGCCAATATCCCAAAGCAGTCCTAGATGAGGTGTCCTTAAATGCCAATATTGAACGAAATGAGCAGGGAGGTTTTGGTATCGAATATAATGGTGGCTCGACCACAATGATCAATAAAGTGACGTTGAAATGGTGATGTGGCGGAAGAATTCATGAGATTATTATTATATTGATATCAAACCTTTTGCACCACTTCCACTTTTATGAAGAATTTTAAGTTTTTGCTTCCTGCTATTATCCTTGTGTTTTCCGTGTGTCAGGTGAATGGACAGGATACTACCGACAGCACTGCCACTCAAGAAGCGCATGCCAAGAAGGTTGATTTCAGCCTGATGCCTTTTCTGAGTTACAACCGTAACCTGGAACTTATGTTTGGAGTCATTCCGATGATGATGTATAAGTTGGATCCATCAGATAGCATTTCTCCAAAGTCCTTGTCGGGATTATCGGCCATTTATACCACGAATGGATCCTATTTTATTGCCGGGTTTAACCGATGGTACCTGAAAGAAGACCAATGGCGGATTTCCCTTTTTGGACTGACCGGCGACAACAATTCGCAGTTCTTTATGGATGATGTCGACACGCCAGGATTTTACGATTACGGAACCAAGACGACCATCGTTAGTGTGGGCGTCCAGCGTCAAATTGTGAAGGCCTTTTACGGGGGCATTACGTATACCTTTTCGCATTATGACACCCAATACGAAGACAATGTACAGCCACCGTCCACCACACGAACCAATGGGTTGGAAGTAAATCTTTTGCTGGATACCCGGGATGCAGTATATTATCCCACTACAGGGAAGCGTTCTCGATTACGGTGGATTACTTATCCTGAAGGGGTGGGCAATGAAGTATCTGCCAATAAAATCCTGTCCGAATACAATCAGTATTTCTCGATGCGGGACGACCAGGATGTCTTAGCCGCGAGGTTTTCGGGGAAATTTGGGCTAGGCGATATTGCCTTTGAGCAACAAGTGACCGTGGGCGGAAAAGACATCCGCGGATACTCCCAAGGCAAATACCGGGGAGATGGCCTGATGGCATTCCAAGGAGAATACCGCTATAACCTGAATGAAAAAATGGGGCTGGTAGGTTTTGCAGGGATGGCCACCATTTACGGTTCGGATACGGATAGTTTTAATTGGAAGCTATATCCAGGCGCAGGAGTGGGCTACCGCTACCGGGCCTTTAAGACGGTGAAGTTTAACATTGGCTTGGATGCAGCCGTGGGCAAGGATGATTGGGGCGTCTATTTCCGAATTGGAGAGGCCTTTTAAAGAAGCCCTTACCTGCTACGTCTCACCAAAAGTAGTCAAAACGCTTATTGATCATCATTTTCCCTTTTCACTTCCACCCAAAAGGGGAGAATCTTTTTCCCTTTAACGGAATAGAAAGGGACAAAATCGCCTTTCATGTCTTCCAGGGAAACATTCTCCATGGTGACCCAATCGGAGCTGGTATCCACCTGCATGCTAAATACACGAGGCCCTACTTCCAGTAGCATGTCTCCACCGGCGGGCACAGGATTCAGAAACTTAAATTTGATCGTGTATTTTCCTTGGTGACTTTTTACGTACCATTTGCCATAAATTTCCTCTTGACTCCAGATGTCCCGTGCTCCGCCGGCATCGTTCCTGTTTAAGATGGATGGATTTTCTGCTGGATGCCCAATTTCGATCACCGGTTGGTGGATCAAGTGAGGAGACGCAATCAACTCACGGTACAAGGTATCCAGCGTGTTTTTTAGTTGCTGTGTTTCTGCAGGTTTTTTACGGCTAAGATCCTGCTGTTCGGCATGATCACTACTGATGTCATAGAGCTGAAAGTCATCCCACTTGGCATCATAATCGGCATAGGCCACCAGCCTGAGGGGGCCTTTTTGGAGTGCCATGTTTTGGTATTGCTCAGGATACCTTCTCGTCCAATAAAAAAACAGTGGCCTATCGGCCCAATTTACGGATTCTCCTTCCAAAAGTGGAACCAAGCTATGGCCATCAATTTTCCTGTCTTCGGGAAGTGGGGCGTGGCATAGGGCTGACAAGGTCGGAAGCACATCCATATGCGTGCCAGCGGTGGTAATGGTTTTGGCTGAAGGGTATTTTGATGGATATTTAAGCAAAAAAGGTGTTCTTACCCCTCCCTGATAAACGGTGGCCTTTTTTCCACGCATCCCAGCCAAGTATCGGTAGTGCTGTGGGCCATTGTCGGTCATAAAGATAACAATGGTATTTTCTTCAAGGGAAAGGGCTTTCAGTTGTTGAAAAAGCCGTCCGAGGTTGTCATCGATGTTTTCGACCATGGCGTATACTCTGCGGGCATGCTCTTTGTCGCTTTCCGTCATTTCTTGGGAAGGCATCATGGCCTCATCCAGGCCTGAAGTTGGATCGATGTCTTTGTATTTTTGGTAATATTCGTCAGGGACCTGTAGCGGAGTATGGGGAGCGTTTAAGGACAAGTAAACGAAGAAAGGCTGCCTTTTTTCTCCTCCATCATGATCCGAGACGAATGCGATTGCCTCTTGGGTAAAAATGTCGGTACAGTATCCTTTATATGATTCCTGTTGGCCATTGTGCCATAAAACCGGGTCAAAATAGCTGCTGTCACCTTGGTAATAGGTGGTAATATCACCTACCTGGCCCATTCCTCCTGATAGATGGATCACTGATTCGTCAAACCCTTGGTCCATCGGTCGGGAGGGGTAATTATCGCCCAAGTGCCACTTTCCAAAAATACCTGTACGATACCCCGCATCTTTGAGCATTTCTGCTATGGTCACCTCCTCGGTGGCCATGATGGCGCCCCCATTGTATGTGTCCCTGATGCCAGTACGTAAAGAATACCTTCCCGTCATAAGGCTCGCCCGAGTCGGGGCACAAACGGGAGAGACGTAAAACTGATCAAAAAACATGCTTTCTTCCGCCAATCCGTCCAATACCGGGGTTTGAACATGTGGATTACCCGTAAATCCAAAATCACCATAGCCCTGATCGTCTGTCATGATTAGGATGACATTTGGCCGGGTATTTTCTTGGGCCATGCTGTGCTTCAGGGGGGATATGCCAAGGTAAAGTATAACGACAAGGAAAAATGCTGCTTGATTGATGTCCTTATATTGAAAGCAAGTTGACTTCATGGGATTTTTAGAGGGGATTGATTTTTCGAACAAACCTACTAAAATAGGGCTTTAGCACAAAAAGGAATGAGCAAAATCATCAGTATATTTTAGGTGGTATGTGGTGAACAAATAGATCAATTTTATTTACATTTTACTCCTTTATGCCAATAATTAATGAAAATTGGTCAATTTTTAATGTTTTTGACTCAATAAAACGGACTAAAATAATTATCTTGATAGTGCTTATAGTCAGTTACTTGTTCGCCTTGTGTCGGGTGAATGAATACTTTTTAAAATTTAAAAAACACAAACCATGGGCTTTTGGCAGACCACAAAAAGGAGGCTTTTTCAGTGGAACCTGGTTCCACCGCATCGCTGGCGCAAACCGGCGATCGTACTGGTGGCGGCGATAGTGGGCTTGGGGATTTATGTGTTGAAGCTCAGTAATGCTGCTTCTTATCTTTCCGATGCCCCCCAAGCTTGTGTCAATTGTCACCTGATGACGCCCCAATACATCACGTGGACCCACAGTTCTCACCGTGAAGTGGCGCATTGTAACGATTGCCACGTGCCTCATGACAACGTGTTTAACAAATATTTCTTCAAAGCAAAGGACGGACTTTACCATGCATCCATTTTTACGCTGAGGAAAGAGCCCGAAGTCATCAGGGCACTGGCGCCCTCCCAAGCGGTGATCCAAAGTAACTGTATCCGCTGCCATCAGGATCAGGTCACTGATGCCAAAATGATGGTTTTTGTGGAGCATCACAAGGAAAAGCGAACCGATCGCACTTGTTGGGAATGCCATCGGGATGTGCCGCATGGCAAAGTCAAAAGCCTTTCGTCGGTAGGCTATCAAATTGAACCCATTAAAGAATATGCTCCCAAAGACCAGGAGGTGATTCCTGCTTGGCTAAGATCCTCCATGCAAAAACAAACCAATCAACACGAATCAAACGATTAGGGCTATGAAAAACTGGATTTTATTTTTAATTACGGCGGTAGTGGTTTTCCTTCTTGCCATGTTAGCGTATTCCATCATGGACCGGAAAAACGAGGCCAAATACGCCTACCAACCTAAAGTGGACATTGGGAATATCGAACCTCGGGATTCCATCTGGGGGCTCAATTATCCCCGGCAATACCAGTCCTATATGAAAACCAAAGACACCAGTTTTCATAGTATGTACAATACTTCCGGCCATGCGGCAGTCTTGGAGGAAGATCCCGAGCTGGTGATCCTCTGGGCAGGTTACGGCTTCAGCAAGGAATATAACCAGCCTAAAGGCCATGCCCATGCCGTGGAGGACATTCGGAAGATCCTGCGGACAGGTGCTCCCATGGAAGCAGGCGAAGGTCCTATGCCCAGTACCTGCTGGACCTGCAAAAGTCCCGATGTGCCCCGGCTGATGAAAGAAATTGGCGTGACCGAATTTTATAGTAAAAAATGGTCGGACCTAGGTGCCGAAGTGATCAATCCCATAGGCTGCGCAGATTGTCATAATCCCGAAACCATGAACCTTACCATTACCAGACCAGCATTGATCGAAGCCTTTGAAGCCATGGGCAAAAACATCAACGAATCGAGTTACCAGCAAATGCGAAGCTTGGTTTGTGCACAGTGTCATGTCGAGTATTATTTTGCGAAAGATGCCCCAGGGAAAGAAGGGGCCCAGTATTTGACCTTCCCTTGGAAAGACGGGATGGATGTCGAATCCATGGAGGCCTATTATGACGAATTGGAATTTTCGGACTGGGTACATCCCATCAGCAAAACGCCCATGCTCAAAGCCCAGCACCCGGACTATGAGCTTTATTCCTTAGGAGTACATGCCAAAAGGGGCGTTTCCTGTGCCGACTGTCACATGCCTTATAAAACCGAAGGCGGGCAGAAATTTACGGATCACCATATCGGCTCACCGCTGAGCAATGTGGAAAATTCGTGTTTTGTCTGTCACCGGGAGAAAAAAGAAGACCTGATCACCGACGTCTTTGAGCGGCAGCGGATGGTCAAACAAGGGGCCCAAAAGCTCATGCGTCTCGTTGCCATGGCCCATATCGAAGCAGGAAAGGCTTGGGAACTCGGAGCTGCTGAGGACCAGATGAAGCCTATTCAGGAAGGCATCCGTCATGCCCAATGGCGCTGGGACTATGCGGTGGCCTCTCATGGGGCGGCTTTCCATGCCCCGCTGCCCACGAACAGCATCATCACCTCGGGGACATCCATCATCGAAGAGGCCCGCCTCCAATTGGCCCGTTTACTGGCTGACCTTGGGCATAATAAGCCGGTGGAAATGCCGGATTTTAAAGATACCGAAGCACTCCAGGCATATGTCGGGATGGACATGGAAAAGCAACGGGCACAAAAAGAAAAATTCCTTGAAGAAGTGGTGCCAAAGTGGTTAGAGGAAGGCAAAAAGCGGGAAGCTGGATATACCATCGAAATGATATCGAACGAGTAATTTCGAGCTCCGGCTATACCTTTGACCATAAACTCATATTGAATAACGAAGCCCTTTTATGCGATTATTAAAATTGCTGATCTCCAGCAAATTCATGCTGGTTCTCTTGATTTCTTTTGCTTTGGCCATGGCGGTGGCCACCTTTATTGAAAACGATTTTGGCACGCCTGCAGCTTGGTCCTTGATTTATGAGTCGTGGTGGTTTGAGATGATCATGGTGCTGTTGGCCATCAACTTTTTGGCCAACATCCAGAGGTATCAGCTTTTTAGCCGAAAGAAATGGCCCATTGGGCTCTTTCACGTTGCCTTTGTCATCATTATTTTGGCGGCAGGTATTACGCGGTATTTTAGCCATGCCGGTACCATTCACATCCGGGAAGGGCAAGCCCAAAACACTTATTATTCCCAAGAGAAATACCTACAGGTACGGGCGTTGAAAGAGGGGAATTCCCAGCGTTTCTTCAAGCCGTTGAAATTAACGGACAAGACCTTTCAGGCCACTACCGTATCCCTTCCTTTCCAAGATCAGCTGAGCGTCAATATCACCCGCTACATCCCCCATGCCAAGCCGGAATTTATGCCCGGTGAGCAGGATTATCTGGACATGGCTGTGACCATGGGAAGTGGTCGCGAGGACATGATATTGCCCATCGGTAAAAACCTGGCGATGAACGATCTGCAGCTGGCTACAGATGAGGAGAGTGCTTCGCCCATAAAGATTTATAAAACGGATTCCACCTGGATGATTGCCAGTGATGTTCACCTACAAGTGATGCAAATGAGCAATCAACAACTTGGCGTGCTGCATTCAGGGGATGTAAAACCCCTAAAATTGCGAAGCCTTTACCAATGGGAGAATGGAGCCTTTGTCATCAAGGGGATCCATGAAAACAGTCAATTGACCTATGAGGAGGTGCAAGATCCCAAACTGGCCGAGCAGCTTCCCGATGCGGTGCTTATGGAAGTCTTGGATCATGATGGCCAAGTCATCGACCGGCAATATGTCTCGATCGTGAAGCTTGCGCCTGAATGGAGGCGTTTCCGCTACCAGGACACCCAATATGAATATACTTACGGTCCCAAAGCCCATACATTGCCCTTTTCGCTTTACTTGAAAGATTTTGAAATGCAGCGGTACCCCGGCAGCCAGAGTCCCTCCAGCTATGCCAGTAATCTGGTGGTGGAGGATGCTACCTCTTCTTTTGATTACCGGATTTACATGAACAATGTGCTGGATCATGGTGGCTACCGGTTTTATCAGGCCTCCTATGATATGGATGAGCAAGGTACTGTCCTCTCTATCAATCAGGACAGGTTGGGAAGTACGTTGACGTATGTCGGGTATTTTTTACTGGGACTTGGCATGTTTTTCACGCTATTCACTTACAACAGCCGTTTCCGGCAGCTAAACCAACACCTCAAAAAGATAAAGGCCCAAACGGTATTGCTGGGCTTGATGTGCTTGCCTGCTTTAGGGCAGGGACAAACCATGGATCAGCAGGCCGAATGGGTGGTTCCGGAAGGCCAAGCGGAGCAATATGGGATGTTGGTCGTCCAAGATCTGGATGGGCGCATGAAGCCGCTCAATACCCTGGCCAATGAGATCGTCCGAAAGCTTTCCGGTAAAACCACTGTTTCCTTGGAGGGCAGTGAGGTGACCCTAAACCCCGAACAGTTATTGCTGGCAGTGCAGATGTATCCGGAGATGATGGGAAGTTTGCCGTTGATTAAGATCGACGCCGAAAAAGGGCAAATGATTTACGAGTGGCTCGGGCTTTCCCCTACCGGAAAGGTGAGTTTTTTGGATTTTCTCGACGCAGAAGGCCAATACAAGCTCCAACAGCAAGTGGAAAAAGTGCACTTGCTCAAACCTTCGGAGCGGAATGAAGCTGACAATGAACTCCTAAAGGTAGATGAGCGGTTCAATATTTTCTTTGGCTTGCTTACAGGAGACTTCTTGAAGCTCTTTCCAAACCGGCTGGATGAAAACCATACGTGGTTTACCCGTGAAAATTACCGCCAAAACTTCCCCGAGGAGGACATGAAATTTGTCCAGCATATCACAGGTATTTACCTGCAAGGGCTGCAGGAAGGGCTGGAAACGGGGCAATGGGACAACGCCACGGCCTCTCTGGACTATATTTCCCTGTACCAGCAAAAGGCAGGTGCACCTGTTTATCCTTCAGAAGACCGCATTGAAGCGGAGCTGTTATACAATAAACTGAGCTTGGGCAATCGCCTTTTTGGCATCTTTTGGCTGTTAGGCCTGTTGATGTTGGTGCTGGCGATATGGGGCACCTTTAGGGAGGATAAATGGCTGCAGCGCTTCTGGAACATTGGCATGGTATTGAGTGCGCTGGGGATGCTTGTCTTTACCTTTCACCTTGGCCTTCGGTGGTACATTGCCCTGCATCCACCGTGGAGTGATGGATTTGAGATGTTGGTCTTTGTGGGTTGGGGCGTCTTGTTTTTTGGGCTGATTTTTTCCAGAAAATCCAGGTTTACCGTTCCCCTAGGCTTACTGTTCTCTGGTACGCTGTTGTTCGTGGCATTTTTGGAGTGGCTCAATCCGGAGATCACGAACCTCATGCCTGTGCTTCATTCTTATTGGCTGAAGATCCACGTGGCCATTATTGTCAGTAGTTATGCGCCATTGGCACTGGCGGCTGTGATGGCCCTGCTGACGATGATCCTTTTGCTCTTTACCCCTAAGCATCCACTGGTCAAATGGTGGAAGAGCCTGTTGGAGCTGTCCATTGTAAATGAATTGGCGATTACCATAGGCCTATTCCTTTTGGCCATTGGGACTTTTCTGGGCGGTGTATGGGCCAATGAAAGCTGGGGACGCTACTGGGCATGGGACCCTAAGGAGACATGGGCGTTGATTTCGATTTTGGTATATGCTTGTGTTCTCCACCTTCGGTTGGTGCCTGGGCTGAAAAACTTCATGGTGTACCAATTGGCCAGCCTTTGGGCGTTTGCTTCCATCATCATGACCTCTTTTGGCGTAAACTATTACCTCTCGGGCCTGCATTCTTATGCCAAAGGCGACCCCGTGCCTATCCCCACTTGGGTGTACTGGTGTGTGGCCATTTTGTTGGCCATTTCCATCGGGGCGATATATCGTTACCGCAAATTTCCCTCTGACATCAAAGCCTATTTGAGGGTTTAGCTAAACCCTTACCGTTCCCCTGAACCCACGGGCTCCATAATAGGAGTCCGCGCCATTATGGTAAAGAAAAACGGTGTCATATCGCCGATCACAAAACAACGCTCCGCCCAGTTTGCGGATGGCTGCAGGTGTATGGATCCAGCTGGAGGTTTTAAGGTCAAACTCCCCCAGTGTTTGAAGCAAACGGTACTGTTCTTCATTCAAAAGATCGATGCCCATCATCGCGGCCATTTCCACTGCACTGTCTTGTGGAGGGTACTTTTTACGCCCTATTCGCGCGTCATGATCGTAGCAAATACTCCTTCGCCCTTTGGGGCTTTCTGCAGCACAATCACAAAAAATGTATTGGTCCGTAGCTTTATCCAGGCCAATGACATCCGGCTCCCCACCGGTGGCTTCCATTTGGTCGATGGACCAAAGGCGAGAAGGGTGCGCTAAAAGTTTATCCTCGATGGCTGCCCATTGCAGCCCTTGGTGCCGCTGTGGATACTGCTCAAAACGGCCCTTCAAAGTGGCCAATAGCTCCTCGGACGCTTCGTTGTCTAATTTTTTATTGGTACTCATCTTTTCACTTCGTTAGGCCTTCAGTTTATCCATAAAATTACGACACGCTAATCGTTCAACCCCAAACCGTCAAAGATTCTTGGAATGGCCTTTTCAATCCTGGAAACCTTGGTCTTGGACTGCTTGGGTTGGGCAAAGTGGAGCAAGTAGCCCCGCTGTCTCCCCGGCGTAAGGTGTTCAAAGGCCTTTTTCAGGTCGGGGTTCTGATCGAGGTATTCTTTAAATTCTTCAGGCATGTCAAACTCCTTGGTCTTTTTGAGCTTCACTTCCAAGCCCGCCTTTTCGACCTCAATGGCTTGATAAATATAGGCTTTTAAGACAGGAAGATTGTCCGAAATTTCCTGCGTGCTCGTAAACCTAATTTGACGTGCTGCCTGCACATTTTCGGTCTGCTGGATGAGCAGGGAATCGGTGTCTTTTAGGAGGGCTCCCTTGTGGAATAGCAAGGCGCAATATTCCTTAAAGCCATGGATTAGTACCACATTGGCAGGCTTTCCGGTCTTTCCTGAAGGGTAAGTGTAACAGGGAACGCCCCATTTGAGCGTCTCTGTCAGCCCACATTCCAGCACCAATTTCCGCAGGTGACCATAGGCTTCTTGCCACTTGCTGTCCTTTTCAAAGAAAAAATCAACTTTTGGGTTCATAACGGTTTATTTCTCATGAATTAATTTCCTTCCTTCTTCATTGCTTCCTAAGCTTAGCAAAAGGTTCCCCGTGGGGATTTCAAATCACCTTTTAAGATTTCCTGATTTGATCCTTCGGCCGGTGAAATTGGGATCGGAATCAGTATGTTTGAGGCAGAGCCCCTGCACGACAGTGGTGTTCCATATGGTGCGTCCAGGCGAGCATTTTTCCACTACTGCTTACCAAACCCGTTGCTTCAGCCCTTTGATGACTGGTTTTTGCAGGTCGATCAAGTAGCCGTTGACGATGGCGTGGGTAAGCTGGTCGTTGCTTTTCAGGAAAAAATTCGCGGCACTGCCCGTGGTAATGCCATGGGGAATGCTGTCCTGTTGATGCAATACCACTATGGGCAAATCATGCAAGCCATCCTCGGGAGCGTGGTTTACCTTAACGGCAAGGTGGCCATCCCGAAGAAGGGCCAAGGCTTTTTCGGGAGTAAGGCTGCTAAGGGAGTCCAGCGCTTCTTCAGCGACTTTTCCCGGACTGAGGGTCTTTCCGCTTGCATCCAGCTCTTGATAGCCGTAATAAACCGAGAGATCTCCCACATCATCCAAGGTTCCGCGTACGGCATAGGTGCCATTCCCCGTTTCTTCATTGCGCCGTTTGATGCCTAAATCCAATTGGTAGTTTCCCTTATCATTTTTGATGGTGACATTTTTCAGGATCACGTCCATCAGCATATTGTCGTTATCGGGAATACGAAAATAGTCCTCCACCGCAAAGCGGGTGTAGTCACCAGTGGCAATTTCATAAAGGGCGTTTAAGATGATCATAAAATTGAGCTGGCGAATGTACTGTTTATCTGGGTCTCCCGGATAGCCACCTGACTCGATCAAGATGGTGCTGGTGCCCCATTTCTGAAAATTGTCACCAAATGCCCTCGGCTCAAAGGCATCATTGTATTTGCCCACTTGGCCAGGCGTCACTTCTTGGAGAATCCGGTTCATGCCCACGATCACCTGCATGGCTTTGGCGCGGACGTCATTTACCTCTGTTTTATAATTGAATGCCGGTGCCAAGACGGAGATGGTAGCGGGTTTGGGCGTTTGTTCGACGTTATAATATACCTGCTGGTCGTGGAGGTTAAAACCAAAATCTGCCGCAAACTCTTCCCGTGCAGCCTTAAGAATCTTGGCTTCTGGAGACACTTCCCTGATGGCATCACGGTTTAAGTCGATGCCGTAAGCATTGCGCCGTGTAAATCGCGCCGCCCCATCGGGATTGACCATGGGGATGAAATGGAGGCTGAGGTTTTCCTTGACGGCGTTTCGTATAGGAGCATAATCATCCTCACTTCCTTCCAGGAAATTAAACAGGTCAAAAAGCGCCATGGTTGCGGTGCTTTCATCGCCATGCATCTGGGACCAGAGCAGGACCTTGGTTTCCCCACTTCCATAGGCCAGCTGCTTGATCGTTCGTCCCTCGACCGATTGGCCGAGGGTGGATACTTGAAAAGTCTCCGAATGCTTTTCGATCAGCGGTTGCAGGTCGGCATGTTTGAACCTCCTGTGTGTAATGGCCGGTTCACGGTACTGCTCAAATGCTGCTTTTAGCACCGAGACCTGAAGGCTTTTCGTACTTTCTTGGGGTGTTTCGCAAGAAAGAAAACCCAAGGTAAAGCCTATGCCCAATATTAATTTTATGCTCAATCGTTTCAGGTCAAATTGCTCCATTTTTGTGGCGATTTAAAATTAGCTATTCCAAAAGTGACGTTTATTTTATCCCTTTGGCTCACTGTTTTCAGGGATTTTGGGCAGTTTCTGCGGAAAACTTTACATGGGAATTCATCATTCACTTTTTAATGTCAATCAAAATAATAAACTTCAAGCATAATTTGGTGTGAACAGCGAAAAAACAACCATACTGAACATTGATAGCCTGCAGCCAGCGATTTAATCGCCAGGAGTATCGATATTTGCATTTAAAACAACACGGATAGCCCAATGAAACTAGAGATACTGATCAAGCAATTGCCCCTGAAGCATACCTTTACCATCGCGCACCAAAGCCGGGATGTACAGGAAACGTTAATTGTACGTTTGACCGACGGGGAGCATTATGGCCTTGGTGAATCTACGACCAATCCGTTCTATGGCATGACGGTCGAGAACATGACTGCGGCCTTGGAGAATGCCCGGCCGATTGTGGAGGCGGGGAACTGGGATACTCCAGAAGCACTTTGGGAGGAATGTAAGACCATATTTGCCGACAATCCATTTGCCCAGTGTGCCTTGGATTTGGCCGCTTGGGACTTGTTTACCAAAAAGCTGGATGTCAAGCTTTATGAATACCTGAAATTGGATCCCTTAAATATTCCGACCACCAATTTTACCATTGGCATTGCTGACACGGCAAAAATGGTGGAAAAAATGAAGGAGCTGGATTGGCCCCTCTATAAGATCAAGCTGGGAACGGATCATGACCTGGAGATTGTCCGGGAACTTCGGAAGCATACCAAGGCCATCTTCCGTATAGATGCCAATTGCGCCTGGAATGCTGAGCAGGCCATTACGTATTCCCATGAACTAAAGAAGCTCCAGGTGGAATTTATGGAGCAGCCACTGGCAAAGGATGATTTGGAAGGCATGAAGGAGGTTTACCAACACAGTAAGCTGCCCGTCATTGCCGATGAAAGCTGTATCGTGGAAGCGGATGTCAAGAAGTGCCACGGATATTTTCACGGGATCAATGTCAAGTTGGTGAAAGCTGGAGGCATCACTCCCGGGCTGCGCATGCTTTATGAGGCCAAATCTCTGGGCATGCAGACCATGGTAGGATGTATGACGGAATCATCGGTGGGGGTGACGGCCATTGCCCATATCGCTCCTTTGCTGGATTATGTGGACATGGACGGGGCGATGTTGCTGGCAAAGGACATTGCCAAAGGCGTGCACATAGAACCTGGAAAAGTCACTTTCCCCGAAGGCCCAGGCATTGGCGCGGAATTGATCTGATTTAAGGGCAGTCCATTCGTCAAATCGATCCATTAGCCGACACCTGATCCACATCCCCAAACTATAGCGAGCACCGCAAAACTTTTGGAACATCCCATGCAGCACCACCCCATTCCCCATAAAATTGATCGTATTATCCCTTGGGAAGGCCGCGATTACCGGTATTTCAGCGGTACTGCTTATTTGGGAATGGGCAGTGTGCCGGCATTTGAAAAGCATATCATCCAGGGCATTCAGCAGTACGGCCCCAATCATGGCGCCAGTCGGTTTAGTAATGTGCAGCTGGAAGTGTACGATGCTTTGGAACAGCAGTTTGCCCGTGAAGCTGGCGCTCCGTTTGGAGCGTTGCTCAGTAGCGGTTTCATGGCTGGATACCTTTCCCAAACCCTTTTGTATGCCCTTGCCGATGAGGTATGGGCTGCCCCTGATGCCCATCCGGCGATTCTTCCGGCACATTTTCAGCCAGACCCCTCTCAGTCTTTTGGCGAATATGCTCAGGAATGCATCGAGAGAAGCCACCATACCAAAGGCAAAACCATTGCCATCCTCTCCAATGCCGTGGACACTATTTTGCCCTCCGTGCATGATTTTCATTGGGTAAAACAGCTTTCAGCAGAAAACACGTACTATTTGCTTATTGATGACAGTCATGCTTTCGGGCTTTTGGGAAAAGGCATCTATGGCACCTATGGCCAATGGAAATCCCTTCCTGCACGCTTGATCGTCGTGGGGTCTTTGGGAAAAGCCTTGGCGATTCCTGCTGGGATGATCTTAGGTGATGCTTTCTTTATCGAAAAGGTTAAAAACAGTGCGATCTTCCGGGGTGCCTCTCCTGCAGCACCGGGCTATTGCGAGGCTTTTCTAAACGCCGAAAGCCTTTATTCACGGCAGCAATCATTACTTCAGGAAAATATGGAGTACTTTTTTGGCCACTTGGATGAGGACACCAAAGCTGCGCTTCGTTACGATCCCCGCTTTCCCGTTGTGACCTTTAGAAATTCCGGGTGGGCCCAAAAGCTTCTCGATAAGGGGGTGATGATCTCCTCCTTTTCTTATCCTCGACCGGAAGATGCGCCGGTAGACCGGATCATTCTCTCCGCGTACCATACCAAGGAAGACTTGGACCTTTTGGCCGCAGCGGTACGGGAACAATAGAAGTCCAAGTATAGGTTTTATGGGATCAAGCCAGTATAAATTCTATTCAGTGCTGGTTACAGCATGCACTTGGTATCTCTGACGAAGGCATAAAGAGAAGGTGCAGGCGAAAACCTGCACCCTAAATGGTTTTTGATGCGAAGAATGATGATCGAATGAACCTTGCCGCTAAATAGGAGCTTTACAGCTCGCAACGAAGGTTTTCAGTTCTTCAGCCGTGATGTTTCCTGAATAATAAGCCTTTCCGAATACCACGCCTCTCAATCCCAATTCCTTTAATCGCTTAAAGTCGTCCACGTTCCGAACCCCACCACTGGCGACCAAATGAAGGTTGGGGAAGCGGGCAATAATTTCTTCATAAAGTTTAAAGTTAGGGCCTTCCATGACCCCTTCTCTGGTGATATCAGAGCATTTTAGGTACTTTAGACCTCTGTCATAAAAATAAGAAATCTGATCATACAAGTGGATATCGGTGTTTTTCTGCCAGCCTTTAATTTTGATCAGGTGGTCTTTGGGGTCAGTATCGGCGGCCATATTGATTTTTTCCCGCCCGTAAGAAATCAACCACTGGGAGAATTTCTCAGGGGAATTGGCCGCTACGGTGGCAGCGGTGATGGTTTTGGCACCATGTTCAAAAACCTTGATGATGTCTCCATCCGTTCCGACACCTCCGGTGAAATCTACGATTAATGAAGTATAGGCAGAAATGGTATGTAAAATATGATAGTTTTTAGGACTTCCTCTTCGGGCACCGTCCAAATCTACCAGATGAATGCGCTCAATACCGCAATTTTCAAATTCTTGTGCAATCTCAAGCGGGTTATCGGAAATCACCTGTTCGGTGGTAAAGTCCCCTTTTTTCAGGCGAACACACTTTCCATTGATAATCCATATAGATGGAATAATTTCAAACATTTTGGGTCAACGTTATCGGGTTAATTTGGTATGGCTTAGCAATATACCTCTCCAAGTAAGATAAAAAGCTACTGTTTCTAACCAAGCCTTTCCTAATATAACATTAAACCCATTGAATTAATAATAAATCCCTACAATTATTTTTAAACAAGGATTGCTGGTAATATTTGTCAGTTATCACCTTGGCTTGGCCGTTAATATTCCAGTTTGGCGATTTTTCCTTCTGGTCCAGATGCCCAAAGGGACCCTTCATTTTTAGCTAATTTTACGGCATGGAGCCCATAATCTGAGAATTTTGTCCAGTTTTCACCTCCATCAACGGAATAGTCCGCGCCGTTGGGGCCGACAGCCACCAGCCAACTCTTTTCGGGGAAATATGCGACCCCGGATCGGTAGCCAGCAGGAGGAGTGCCTTGAGGAGTTTGCCAAGTCTTGCCATGATCAAATGAAAAGGCGCTGTTTTTGGAAGTATTGTCCGGATCAAGGTAATCTCCACCGACAGCGACCAGGTGTCTTTTGTTCATGAAGGTCAGGGAAAAGATGCCTTGGGAAGGCTCTCCTTGTATAAATGGTGCCGGAATAGTATCCCAATCCACGCCGCCATTTTCCGAATAGTAGATATTGCTTTTCAGGCCTCCACTGGCAATCCAAATTTCATGGCCTTTGGCTACAATTCCGGATCCACTTGCCGCAAAGCTCGCTTCTCCTTCAGGAACTTTTGGTGTTCGGGTAAGAGGCTCCCAGGAATCCCCGCCATTTAGGGTGAGCAAAACCATCCATTTACCATCCACTGGATCACCATAGGCATATCCTCTCCTGTCATCCACAAAGGCCAATCCGTCCAAGAAGGCCTCTTCAGGCCCTTGATAGTGCTTTTTCCATGACTTTCCTCCATCTGTGGTCTTGTAGATTACTGCAGGTTGACCTGCTGAGACAGCCACTGCTGTGCTAGCATCGAAGGCTTCGATGTCCCTGAAATCCACGGTGTCCAGCCCCGCAATGACGCCCTTTTTCCAAGATGCCCCACCATCCAAGGTCAGCATCCATAGCCCATTACTGCCCGTGGCCCAGGCGATGTCTTCTGTCAGCGGAGAAAGTCCCCTGAGGGAAGCCGATGTGGGCGTGCTGATCGCCGTCCAGCCCAATGGAGAAGTTTGCTCTGTGGCTTGCGGAGGATTGCATGAAAAGGTAAGGCCTAAAAATGCCCAAGTAATAATGTGAAGATAGATATGGTGTTTCATTTCTCGTTAAAAATCTTGACGCCTCAACTAATGTTTAATTGACTTATACCTGATCCAGTGCCCCAAATTTACGAATGAGATGGAACAGGTCGCTTGACCCGGAATAGGTTTTACAGGAACTTAATTTTTCCAACCCAAAAGCCATCGGAAAAGTTTCTTTTTGCCCAAATGATAACCATGGGCTAACATTCCGCTAGGAAAACGATTCTCTCAGGTACTTTGCCGTGTAATTATCCTTCACTTCCCTAAGGGCTTCAGGTGTGCCTTCAAAGGTCACGTTTCCGCCCCGCTCTCCTCCTTCTGGTCCTAAATCAATCACCCAGTCCGCAGACTTGATGACTTCAGTGTTATGTTCGATGATGATGACAGAGTGTCCCTCTTCAATCAAGGCATTGATGGAATACAACAGTTTCTTGATGTCGTGGAAGTGTAGTCCCGTGGTGGGTTCATCAAAGATAAACAACACATGGTCCTTGGCTTTGTTGCCTCCTTTTCCGAGAAAAGAAGCCAACTTTACCCGCTGCGCTTCCCCGCCACTGAGGGTGTTTGACGACTGCCCAAGGCCAATATAGCCCAGCCCCACTTCTTGTAGCGGTTGGAGGCGGGAAATGATCGCGTTTTTCCCTTGGAAGAATTCCATGGCTTCATCGATGGTCATCTCCAGCACATCCGCAATGTTTTTATCTTTGTACGTGATGTCCAAGATCTCGTTTTTGAAGCGTTTGCCCTTGCAGGATTCGCACGTCAGAAAAATGTCAGCCATAAACTGCATTTCGATCTTCTGTGTGCCTTCCCCTTGGCAGGCTTCACAACGTCCGCCATCCACATTGAAGCTGAAAAAGGCAGGCTTATACCCCCGCTGCTTGGCCACTGGCTGGTCCGCAAATAAACTTCTGATGGCATCATAAGCCTTCACGTAAGTCACGGGATTTGAACGAGAGGACTTCCCGATGGGATTTTGATCCACAAATTCCACTTGGCTAATGGATTTATAATCCCCTTCTAGCTTGTCGAATTTTCCCGTTTCATCAATTACCGTCCCCAGTATTTTGCCCAAGGCCGGATATAGCACTTTTTTGATCAGTGTGGATTTTCCCGAGCCACTGACGCCCGTGATCACGGTGAGGGTGTTGAGCGGTATCTGGACATTGATGTTTTTGAGGTTGTTTTCACGGGCACCATTGATCAGTATTTTGTCCTTCCACTTCCTGTTGCCTTGTTTGATGTCAATTTTCTCTTCACCTTTCAGGTATTTTGCGGTATAGGTTTCTCCGTGGGCGAGGAGTTCGTCCAGCTTGCCCTGGAAAACCAATTTTCCACCATTGACCCCTGCTTCCGGCCCGATGTCCACGATTTCGTCTGCAGCCTTCATGATTTTTTCCTCATGCTCCACCACGATGACGGTATTGCCCATGTCCCTTAGGGATTTTAGCACGGAAATAAGCCGATCCGAGTCTCTGGGATGGAGGCCAATGCTGGGCTCATCGAGGATATACATGGATCCTACCAATGCACTTCCTAGGGAAGTGGCCAGCTTGATCCGCTGATACTCTCCTCCCGACAGGCTTGAGGTAAGCCGGTTCAACGTCAGATAGCCCAGCCCTACTTTATCGATATATTCCAGCCGGTTTAAGATCTCTTTGAGGAGTCGATTGGCGGTTTTTTCTTCCGCTTCGGTTAGCTGAATGTTTTGAAAAAATGCCAATGCCCGGTCTATAGGCATCAAAACAATGTCCGTAATAGAGTGACCGTTGACCTTGACATAGGCCGCATCCTTCCGGAGTCTGGTGCCTTTACAGTCTGGACAAGTGGTCCTTCCACGAAAACGTGAGAGCATTACCCGGTATTGAATTTTATGGGTTTTGCTTTGTAAATGCTCAAAAAAAGCATCGAGGCCCTTAAAGTAACTGTTTCCCTTCCATATCAAGTCCTTATGGGCTTCATCCAACTCTTCGTATGGCCGATGAATGGGAAAGTCAAAGTGAATGCCGTTTTTGATCAAAGGAGCTGCCCATTTTTTAGTGGTCTCCCCACGCCAAGGGGCAATCGCTCCCTCATAAATGGACAGCGACTTGTCAGGAATCACCAAATCAGGGTCTATGCCCAACACAGAACCAAAACCTTCGCAGGTTTTACAAGCCCCATAGGGATTGTTAAAGCTAAAGAAGTTGACTGATGGAAGCTCAAAGGACAAACCGTCCAGTTCGAAACGATCACTGAATTTTCTGGTTTCTTTTCCGGGAATGACCACAAAGCAATCCCCATGACCTTCGAAGAAAGCAGTCTGCACACTGTCGGCGATGCGGAAATGGTTGTCTTCATCGTCTTTCCTTACCACCGCCCGATCGATCAGGATTTCTATGTCACCATCAGGAATGGTTTTTTCCTCAAGCAAGTCTTCGACGTAATAGACTTCCCCTTCGATGATGATCCTTGTAAAGCCTTTTTGAAGCAATACTTCCAATTCCTTTTGCATCGTCCTGGAAGCGTTGGCCTGAAGGGGACAGCTGATCATTACCTTTTCACCTTCCTCGAAGCCATGGATAAAATCCACCACATCGGTTACCGTATGGTGTTTTACCTCTTCGCCACTAACGGGTGAAATGGTTCGGCCAATCCGACTAAAAAGGAGCTTGAGGTAATCATAGATCTCCGTGGTGGTTCCTACGGTGGACCTTGGGTTTTTGGTGCTCACTTTTTGTTGGATGGCAATGGCTGGTGAAACCCCTTTGATGTACTCTACATCTGGTTTTTCCATCCTCCCCAGAAATTGACGAGCGTACGAACTCAAGCTCTCAACGTACATCCGTTGGCCTTCTGCAAATAAGGTGTCAAAAGCCAAACTGGATTTACCGGAACCTGACAGTCCAGTAACCACGACCAATTTGTTTCGGGGAATGGCCACGCTCAGGTTTTTCAGGTTGTTTACCCGAGCATTTTTGATGATGATATATGATTTGGGGTCTAAATTCTCTATCGATGATGGATTCAAGGCAGTTGTCTCATTCATAGCGTACAAAGATACCAAGTCAACCTGTGAATTGGTAATTTGTTTAAAGCTGAATTCACTGGAAAAGTTCCCCGACGGATTAATCCTCCACTAAATGAGCCTTAACTTTGATTTTTTTGATCAATTTATCATTGTAGACAATCCCATCTACAGGGTATAGTTGATAATCATCCAACTCTTCCACCCCGATTATTTCAGCGTGCATATCAAGGGAGTCGGCATAGGCGGTGATGCGGGTTTTGGCATTTGCCAAGGCTTTTTGGAATGCCTTGTCCTGTAACGTACTGTTCGTTTCAGGGGATACAAAGTACCCATTACTGTTGATGTTGGCAGGAATGTCTTTCTCTTTGAGCAGTTCACTGATGCGGTCTTTTTCGGAAAGGCTATTCAGCACTATGGTATAGTTGACACCATAAATAAAACTTCCTGTTTGGTCTTTGTTGTCGTACATGCCATCTTTGTAGAAGTTTTCATTGGTTTTATCCACCCTAAATTCCTTCATGTCATCGCTTTCAAGCAGGTCTGAAAGTGTGTTTTTTTGGGCTAAGGTTCCGTTGAAGCTTACGTTGATACACGGTTTGAGATCGGTCAATTCGATGTGATGAATTCCGATAAGTTCTATAGTGTTTTCTTCCTTCGGGGTAGTGACATTACACGAGCCTAGGCAAATGCACAATAGCAAAAAAAAGCAATTTTTTAACATGAATCGGTGCATGACAAATTTTTTAAAGCGTTGTTGACTATTTCCACAGGTATCACATGAGCTCCACAATAAACGCGCCATCTAGGTTACGAAAAATATGTAGTTTTATTACTTTAAGAAGAATTTTTGTTACAAGTCCATGGCGGTACGGTTTTTCGTATGTTTTGGTACAAAAATTGACTATGGTTAAGATTATTTTTCCTGTTTTAGCAATCAGTCGAATATTCTGCTGAAACGAAAATAACAATCTTTAATTTGGATTATCCATCTAAGATGCCTATAAATTTAATAAAAAAATCAGTTGTTTCATTGCATTGTGTATTTCAAATATCTACATTTGGCTTTAACAACTATTGTTTCAACCCTAAATCCCGCAATATGAAGTAGACTTCTACGTTATTTAAACGTCAGAATTTATGAGTAAAAGGTTAAGACCGAAAGACAGTGAATTGATCGCTCAGTATAGAAATGGGAGCGAGGCTGCTTTTGAAGTGTTGGTAGATAAATATAAATCCCGTGTGTTTACGACGATTTATATGATAGTAAAAGATCAGGGTTTGGCAGAAGATTTACTTCAAGATGTATTTGTCAAAGTTATCCAGACCTTGAATTCAGACCGATATAACGAAGAAGGAAAATTTCAGCCGTGGTTGATGCGGATCGCGCACAACTTGGCTGTAGACTATTTCAGGAAGATGAAGCGTTATCCTTTCATTATGATGGAGGATGGCTCTAATCTGTTCAATACACTAAAATTTGCTGATTCCAATGTCGAAGACCAGCAGGTCAAAGACGAAACTCACGCTTTGGTAAGAGATCTTATTGATGAACTTCCAGAGAGCCAAAAACAGGTGCTGATCATGCGGCATTATATGGATTTGAGTTTTCAGGAAATTGCTGACCAGACGGGTGTAAGCATCAACACGGCACTTGGAAGAATGCGGTACGCGCTCATCAACATGCGCAAAAAGTTGAAACAAATAAATGTTGCCTATGACAAAATATTTTACCCCAAGTGAACAACTGATACAATATGTATATCAGGAAATGAGCGATGAGGAAAGCATTGCCTTTGAGCAGATTTTGCAAAAGGACAAATGCTTGATGCAGGAATATCTGGATACGCTGGACATGCTTGGTCGGCTTAACGATATGGTGCTGGAACCATCCGAAAAAACGATAAAAGCCATTCTGAAGAAATCCAAATCTTCTGGACTCGAAAAAGTCTAAACGTAAGCATTGAATATTGAATAGCAGCCCTTCTTGTTAAAACCAAGAAGGGTTTTTTTTGGATCATTCCGAAATGTTGAGGCCAGCCTATTTCGGTGGGTAAATATGTTCTTTGCCACCTGTGGTTGCTCTTTGGTCACGGATGAACACTGATGTACACAGATAGGATGCTTGAGGCATTGAAAATCTGTGTTGCTCCTTTTAATCCTTGGCTTACGTGACTTAAAAGTTTACGATGCACATGCCTTTGCTGATGAAGGGGGCTTATCGGCAAAGCTTGGATTTATCTAGTTCATAAATAAAATGCCATCCTTCTAAGGAAGCTGCCCTCGCAAATATTGCTTGATCCCTGGTATGGTGTGTGATATATACTAGAAAGCCAGCCCCGGAGGGGCGACACATCCATAGCCATGGGTTTTACCCATGGTAACTTACCCCATTCAACATGGCTGGTTTTAGCCGCATTTCCCACCCTATTCCCCATAAATTCCCGCTAAAACCCGTCAGCACCCATGGCGGAAACCATTGTTTAACCGTGTAAAGTTTTTTCATAAGAGCATGTCAACATTCATTCCTTGGAAAAGTAGCTTGATCCCATTTTGCATCAAGACGGTGTTTACCGAAGTGCTGAGCTAGGCTTTCAGCCTGAAAGGAAGAAATTATGGCGACTACACCCCAAGGCCTTGCCTTGGGCTAGGATGATAAAAGGCTTTCAGCCTTCGATTCCTGCATGGGGTTTGGGACTGGCACGTGGTCAAAAATGGTAAGGCCACGCATAAATTAACATATCACAACCTCCCATATTCACCCAGTGGATGCTGCAACCTAGGCCTAAAGGAAAATAATTGCCTAGTGCCTTCAAGCCTTGGTGGCTATCATTGTTTCGATAACCAAAGAAATTTATCGCCTCCAGTAGTATGGGTTGATCCACTCAATGTATTTCTTACCACCTGCGGTTGCACTTTGGTCACGGATGAACACTGATGTACACAGATAGGATGCTTTAGATATAGTAAATCTGAAAAGTTGGGATTGGCAGGTGGCCAAATGGTAATACCACGCATAAATAAGCAAACCAAAGAGTCTCATATTCACCAAGTGGATGCTGCAACCTAGGCCTAAAGGAAGATAATTGCTTAGTGCCTTTGAGCCTTGGTGGCTATCATTGTTTCAAGAACCAAAGAAATTTATTGCCTCAGTAGTATGGGTTGATCCCAAAACTGGGTTCATCCCTTTTACAGGTGGCCTGATCCGTGGTTCGTCAAGTGAGGGTGTTCCGAACCAAAAAGCGCCCAAACCATTGCTGGCCCAGGCGCTTTTGATTTATCAATTGGTGGTTTTTTTCTTAAACAAAGGCAAAGAATATCAGCCATGTAATGATCAATACCGGTAAAAGGATCGGTATGGAAAACCGAATGATGTAACCGAAGAAGGAAGGCATTTTGATGCCTGATTGCTCGGCGATGGATTTTACCATAAAATTAGGGCCGTTTCCGATATAGGTCATGGCGCCAAAGAACACCGAAGCAATGGATATGGCCATCAGCTGGAAGGCAGAATCATGGTAGCCGTCCATGGCAAAAGTCCTCACCATTTCTACATCACTAATAGTCGCTCCCCTGGAAGCCATGGCTGCAGCAAGGAAGTTAAGGTACGTTGGCGCATTGTCCAAGAATCCTGATAGCAACCCTGTGCCCCAATAGAGGCTGTTATGGGTGATCAGCTCTGCACCTGCGGGTGATTTGGCAAAGTTACCCACTAACTCCAAGGCAGGCATCATGGTGCCAAAAATCCCGATAAATATAAAGGCCACTTCCCGGATAGGCTCGAAGTTAAACTCGTTGCCTTTGATGGCTCTTTTATCGGCAAACTTATAAGAAAAGAACGCTACCGAAAACATGATCAGCTCCCGGATGAATGAGAATTTGGTGCCGTCATAGACAATGGCCGGTACCCAATCCAGTACATTGGGATCCAAGAATACGGAAATGATCACGATCAGTAACCACAGGAAGTTTTTGGAGCCGATCAGGGAAATTTTATTCGAATATGAAGTGGTATCTTCTATTTCGTCATCATTGGCAGCACAACCAAGCTTCTTATCAATAAAGAAGAATGCCGTAGCCAGAATGATCAAAGCGATTATCCATGCTGGCCAATTGTGCTCTAAGGTCCAGAAGAAAGGTACTCCTTTCAGGAAGCCTAAAAACAAGGGAGGATCTCCGATGGGGGTTAGGGAGCCACCGACATTACTGACCATAAAGATGAAGAAAATAATGTGGTACGCCCGAATATTGTTTTTGTTTAACCGGATAAATGGCCTGATGAGTAGCATGGAGGCTCCTGTGGTACCGATCAAATTAGCGATGATGGATCCTACGATCAGCAAAGTGACATTGGCCAGCGGCGTGGATTTTTTGTCTATACTGATCATAATCCCGCCTGAGGCGATGTACAAGGAAGCAAGTAAGGCGATAAATTGGAGGTATTCGGCCAGCGCATGGACAGGAGCATGCGTATTGTGCATGGCGAATATATAGTAAAGCACCACCAAAGCTGCCAGGATAATGGCCACCTTGGGATAATTATGATGCCAGAAATGCTCATAAAACAATGGCCCGGTAGCGATCATCAGTAACAGGACCACAAACGGAATAACCAGCCAAACGGGTGCGTGGGCATGTTCGGCTTCTCCTTCAGCATGGGCATCTGCATGGTGCGGGTCCGATGCATGATCCTTTTGGTCTTCGTGTCCCTCCTGATGTGCTGATACTTCTGTAGTTTGGTGATTGTTTTGAGCCATGAGACTGGCTGAGCCTGTATAAAACACTGCCCCCCAAACAATCCCAAAAGCAATAATAATGTTCTTCATTAAAATAGAATTAGATTAATTCGTCTTAGGTTTTGATTCTTTTTACCGCTAGGGATAAAAGTAGTTGAAGGAATACGCACCCCTAAACTACAGAATTTGAACCAAACCCACCAAAATAAATTCATATGGTCGGAATAAATTAATTTTATGTTAATCTTTATTCCTGATAAGTAGTTTTTCCACATTATATCAATTGGCGCAATGCGATTTCAAAAGATTTCGCTGCAATTCCCGTTTTGGAGGCATGTACATCTGAGGTTTTTTTCAAAGCCTTCAAGATGGTTTGGCTGACATCCTCAAAAATGGCCTGGTCCGTTACTTCACTGTGATCTTCCATGAGATAGGCAAAAGCCCGTGCCATCCCACAGTTGGCGATGAAGTCTGGTATGAGCCCAATCCGTTGATCCGCAGAAAGTGCGATTGGTCCGAAGAAGATTTCCTTATCGGCAAAGGGTACATTGGCCCCGGAAGAAATCACTTCCAAGCCTCCCTCAATAAGCCGATCCAACTGTTGCTGCGTCACCAGTCGGGAGGCTGCCGCAGGAATGAATATCTCATGGGCTAAATCCCAAACGATTTGATCCATGGCCTTAAATGGAATTAACTCATCAGCGACCAATTTATTGCCTTTTCTGTTTAGGAAAAGCTTTCGAACCTCATCTAAGCTGAGCCCATCGGTATTGATTATTCCTCCTGACTGATCGATGATGCCTACGATCTTGACGCCTTCCACTGCCAGAAAGCAGGCCGCCGAAGAAGCTACATTCCCCCAGCCTTGGATAATGGCCCGTTTGTCTTTTAGCTGGCCACCCCAAAGCGAATAATAATGCTTTACAGCTTCTGCAACACCAAATCCCGTAATCATATCCGACACCGTATACTTTTTTGGGCCATCCGGAGTGTAGTGTGGATCTTCCAGTACCTTGGAGACTCCTTGGCGCAATTGCCCGATCTTTTTGATTTTTTGTGGTTCGGTAGCGTGAAAATATCCATTTACGATACCCTCCTGTGGATGCCAAAGTCCGTATGACTCGGTGATGGGGATTACCGCATGGATTTCATCAACATTCAAATCCCCGCCTGTACCATAATAATTCTTCAATAAGGGCATCACTGCTTCAAACCACCTTTTCAGAACATCGTCTTTTCGGGGGTCATCTGGATCAAAGTTGATACCGGATTTAGCACCGCCGATGGGTGGGCCAGAAACCGTGAATTTTATCTCCATGGTTTTGGCCAGAGATTCCACTTCCCTTCTGTCCAACCCTTTACGCATCCGCGTACCACCTCCTGCCGCACCGTTCCTCAGGGAATTGATCACTACCCAACCTTCAGCTTCCGAATCGCTGTCACTCCATTCGAAAACAATTTCAGGCTTTTTGTCCTCAAACTGTTTAAGCAGTTTGTCCATACGATAAGATTTATCAGGTTGCACAAAAATATGAAAAATTCATAATCAGGCTATTTTTAAGGCTGATCTTTCAGTTGTCTTTGTTAAAAAAGTAAAAACAAGTTTATTTTCGTACTTAAGACTTGAGAATAGTGTAAAATACAGGTTTTCATGGTTACTCTATTTGGGTTTTACAAAGGCCTTCTACTTTTTCTATCGCCGTTGGATAATCCCATTAATGTAAGGAAAAGTATTCAAATTATCTCCTTTTTTCATGAAACTAGCAAGGCGGTCTTAAATGCCTATAAAAGGGAGCGATGATTTGGTAACGAATCCATTAAGTTGATTATGATACCGCCTCAAGGCAATATAATGCGTCTAGGACTGGAAGGATCCTTGGACAGTGCACAAGAGACGTGGTCTTTTTTGGGTATTGGCTTGGGGTAAGTGCCCGGTTCAGGAGAAGAGATTACCTTTATATTATGGTGTTATGGGTAATACACTCCTCCACAGCTATCTCTTGAGGCCCCGGTGACAGCAGCAAGGGTATTTATTTCGTTATTAATTCTCAGCACGCCCAAGAAGGCAAAAATCAACGCTTCTTTAAACTCCACGATAGAAGGTTCTGGGACGATGACAGTCGTTTCATTCCCCAGTTTTTTTTGGAGCTGATCAATAAAGAATGCATGGTAAGCCCCGCCTCCAGTGACGAGGAGTCTGTTATTAGCGGGGGGGAAAAACTGCTGGACTACCGTGGAAATTTGAACGGCATAATGTTCCACAAGTGTGGCCAGCAAATTTTCTTCTGAGTCGTTGTGTTTCTCTAAGAGGGGCAAAAATAGCCCTTCAATTTCTTCCCTGCCCAGCGATTTTGCATTTTTGGAGGTGTAAAAGTCGATGGCATTCAGCTGTTCCAGGAAGGTGGTGTTTACTTTTCCGGTAGCTGCAAGCATTCCTCGGTCATCATACGCTAGTCCTTTTCTAGCGGCGATTTCATTGAGCAGGAGGTTGAAGGGGGACACATCAAAGGCGATACGCTGTCCTTTGTAGACCATGGAAATATTGGAAATGCCGCCAAGGTTAAGACAGCCTTCATAGTCAGGAAAAAGGAGGTGATCCCCAACTGGGGCCAAGGGGGCGCCTTGCCCACCTAATGCCACATCAAAGCTCCTGAAATCATTGATTACCGGAAATCCAGCATTTTCCCGCAAGGTCCATCCCGAACCAATTTGTTTGGTCATGCCGAGGTGTGGCTGATGGAATACGGTATGGCCGTGGGAGCATACAGTCAAAGGTGCCAGGCGGTGCTTTTCACAAAATTCCCGGACTTGTGTCCCCATCCAAGCACCAAAATCCACATCCAGCAAGGCCAGTTGCTCCGCAGACAGCAGGTGGGACTGTCGGAGCTTTTGGGCAAGTTTACTGGGGAATGCTATGGTCTCGGCTTGGACGATCTCAAAGTGCCATTTGTCGTTTTTCCAAAAGGTACAGTAAGCGATGTCCAGCCCATCTCCAGAGGTCCCTGACATTAATCCGATGGCTTCGTACGTTTTGACAGGTTTCATAAGGGTTAAAGTTTGTTAAAAATGAAAGCTTAAAGTTAATTTTAATGAACGTATTTCAAACGGACTTTTTAAAATCCTTAATTTAGGGCCGAAATTTGGGGTAATGTTGCTTACCGCAAACATCCTAAATAATAAGTAAATGTAGCAGGGCTTTTGAATAAGAAGTATTGAAAAATTTGGTCATCGACATTGGGAATACACGAATAAAAGCGGCTTTGTTTCATGGTGAAGAGCAGATAGAGGACTGCGTAGAAACGCATTTGGATGAATTGCTCCTGAAGGTTGGCCTTTGGGAATTCGATCAGGTCATGGTAAGTTCCGTAAGGTGGTCTCAAGAAGAGTTGGAGGTGATGCTTCCTTTTGGCTTTTTGTTTCTGGACCGGTCTGTTCCGCTTCCTGTTACGAATGGTTACGAGACTCCACACACGCTGGGCTTAGATCGAATAGCAGCGGCCATAGGTGCCCAAGGAATGGCCCATGGAGGTCCAGTTCTGAGCATTGACTTGGGTACTTGTATTACATATGACTTCATCGATGACACCCACCGGTACTTGGGGGGTGCGATATCTCCTGGGGTGGAAATGCGGTTTAAGGCCATGCATGCCCAAACTGCCAAATTGCCCCTGCTGGAGCATATTCCTTCGGCTGAATTTCCTGACCTGATAGGTAATAATACTGCTTCGGGAATGAAAAGCGGAGTTTATCATGGCGTGTATTTCGAATTGGAAGGAGCCATTGCGCGGTACCAGAGCCATTATCAAGATTTAAAGGTGTTTATTTGCGGTGGTGATGCGAAATTCTTTGAAAGCTTAACAAAAGACTACATATTTGTAATCCCCAATTTGGTCCTGCACGGATTGAATAGAATTTTAAATTACAATGTCAATACAAACTAGACTGCAACTACTTGGCGTTTTCTGCGCCATATTCATATTTACTCAAGCAAAGGGCCAAATTGGTTCTTCTACCTATAGTTCCATAGGAGTGGGAGACATGAACAATTCGGGCCTTACCCAAAACCAAGCCATGGGAGGACTTGGTATTAGTTATGGTGATGCTTGGTCTGTAAACCAGGTGAACCCAGCCCTGACCGTGAAGAATAATGTGTTTAATTTCCAAGCGGCTTTTAATTATAAGCGCTACCGCGCATCCACAGAAAGCAGTTCGTCCACTTTGGACGGGGGAGGGCTTAGCTACGTTACTGTATCCTTACCGGTTAAGCCTCGTAAATGGACGGTCGGTTTGGGACTGGATCAGATAAGTACGGTGGATTATGAGCATTTGGTGGAATCCCCAGTGGTCAATTCCGACCTTTATTCGATCAGTAGAATGAGAGGACGTGGCGGCATCAGTGAGGTGTATTTAAACACAGGTTTTGAGTTGTTTAAGAATTTTAATGTGGGGCTGCAAGGAGGCTATATTTTTGGATCCACGATCAAGCACCAGCAGATTACTTTGACAGATGAGGATGGTATAACCGCCGGAGGTCAATCCGAATATTACAGCCGATTGACCATTAACGATTTTTCATTCAAAGGGGGTGTTCATTACGCATTACGTACTGGAGATCGGAGTCGGTTGAATTTTGGTGCCATTTATCAGGCTTTTGGTAACCTTGATGGAAAAATGTTCGCAAAAATGGCAGATATTGGTGAAGCTAGTGACGAAGATTCCGATGGACAGACGGTGTTTGAAAACGAGAAGGGAAATATTTATTTACCTAATAAGTTAGGTTATGGCGTATCTTTCGAAAAAATTAATAAATTTGTGATTGGGCTTGAGGCTCAGCATCAGGATTTTACGCAGTATGAGTCCTTTGTGGGAAGGAATGATGATCTCGGATCATCATTTAGAGTGGGCCTAGGGGGGCAATTTATCCCAGATATTTACTCCATAGAGAGTATTTTTATGCGGAGTACCTTCCGTGCGGGCATTGAATTCGAACAGACACCATACCTTATAGGAGAAAATAAAGTCAATGATATTGGCATTAATTTTGGAGCATCGATACCGATGAACAGTTTGTCTCTGCTGAATTTTGCAGTAAAATTTGGGCAGAGAGGTACAACAAACGATGGTTTGGTCAAGGAGGAATATTTTAAGTTTTCCCTTGGATTTTCCATCAACGACAACAGTTGGTTCTACAAAAAAGTATTTGAATAAACATAAGAAGTATGAAAGCTAAATTTGCATTATTTGGGTTATTGTCTTTTGTTTTCGTGGGCTTGGCTCAAGCTCAGGAGGGATGGAATTGGCCTTCTGACGAAAAAATGGAAGCAAAAGCTAGGGAGTACAATGCTGCCTACAACGATTACATGAAAGCGGATCAATTTATCAAGGCCACGAAACCTCTTCATTGGTTATTGGTAAATGCTCCTGATCTAAACGAGGCCATTTATATCAATGGAGTTACCGTTTACGATGGTGCTTCCAAAGAGACCAGCGATGAGGCCCAGAAGAAAATTTACCAAGATTCAGTAATGACGGTATATAACCTGAGGGGTGAAAAATATGACAATACCGCCAATTGGATCGAAAACCAAGCTTATTATGCTTATAACTACTACCGTGGCGACAAAGAAAAAGTAGCGGATGCTGCCGATTATTTTGCGAAGGATATCGAGCTGAATGGTGAAATCAATACTCCAGGTTTGGTTCCAGCATATTTTGATTTGGTATATAGAAATTATGCCTACAACCAAGCCTATTCCGATGAGGAAGTGTTGGATATATACGATGCGCTTTATGCAAGACTTGATAAGGCAGAAGCGGAAGGTGCGGACGTGTCAGGACAAAAGTCTACGTTGGACCAGATTCTCGTAAATATGGAAATCATCGATTGTGACTTTATCCAGAACAAGCTGGCTCCACAGATGGAAGCAGATCCAAGTAACATTAATTTGGCCAAAAGGGTATTCCAATATTCAGTACAGTACAAGTGTACATCTTCGGAAGCCTTTACCAAGGCGTTGGAAATTGTGGATAACGATAGCCCAACATTCTCTACTTCCCAAGTAAGGGGTATGCGTGCCATGCAAAGCAAAGAGCACGCGAAGGCAGAAGAAATGTTTACTAGGGCGTTGGACTTGGCCGAAAACGATAATCAGCGCGCAGAAGTATATTACGACCTTGCCAAAGCGCAAGCACAACAGGGCAAAAAGTCCACTGCACGTCAATCTGCTTTGAAAGTGTTGGATTTTGATTCTTCCAAGACAGCAGATGTTTGGAACTTCATTGGAAGCTTGTACATGGGCTCAGCCAATGATTGTAGAGGTGGTCAAAGCCGTGTGAAAGATTATTCCGTGTTTATCGCTGCCTATGAGGCATTTGCAAAAGCAGGAAACAATTCTGGCATGGCAAATGCCAAAGCAAGATTCCCTTCCAAGGAGGAGTTGTTTACAGAAGGCTACCAAGAAGGCCAGTCCATCAATACTGGATGTTGGGTAGGTCAATCTGTGACCCTTAGAACAAGAGATTAACCAAGCCAATTGGTCAACGACAATAATCAATAATGAAAAGGCGGTTTGCGGACCGCCTTTTTTTATTCCCCGCTGACTAATAGGGATTAACTCGATTTTATTGATAAATTTGCTGCATGATTAGGAACCTGGTGATCGTGTTATTGGTAATAATTGCGGGATTTTCCTGTAGGGAGAGTGTGGACAAGAGCCAGCTAGCCGATTATACTGGTCCTATGAGGATCACCACTGATATGGAAGTGTTCAGAAGTGATTCGGCAGTGGTGCGCATCAAGCTGTCGGCCGGAAAGCAATTGGTCTTCCATAACCAAGACATGGAATTTCCAGATGGGATCCAGATCCATTTTTATGATGTGGATGGTAAGTTGACTTCTACGATCAGGGCTGATAAAGCCTATTTTGATAATAAAACCAAGCTGTACCGTGGAGAGGGAGATGTGAGGGTCCATAACATGGAAAAAGGAGACAAGCTGAATACCGAAGAGTTGTTTTGGAATGAGCGAAAAGAGATTATTTTTACTGAGAAGTTTTTCACGATCGAAAAAGCAGATGAAACACTGATCAAAGGGACCGGATTGGAGTCTGATCAATCTTTCAGTAATTATACAATGTACAATATTGTAGATAGCCGATTGCCCATACAAGAAGGGGAGGAATAAGATGAGATTAAAAGGAATTGTTTTACTGTCATTATCAGCAGCATTGGTGATCATAGGGACCCACTTGACCATGACACAGGGGATTACCTTTTCGTATCCTGTGTTTATGTTTGCCGTAGCACTGCTGTTTTGGTACAAATACCTCAAGACCAAGTGGGCTGAGCAGGATGAGCAGGCCTCCGAAGGGCAGGATGGTAAGAAAAAGCGCAAATAATGGAATATCAATACCTTGTTTATGTCTTGATCACTTTAATGTTTTCGGCCTTGTTTTCTGGCTTGGAGATAGCGTTTGTGTCTGCAAATAAGCTTCACATAGAACTTCAAAACAAACAGGGAGATTTTACCGGTAAGGTATTGGCGGGATTTATGAAGAACCCGGGTCAGTTTATCGGTACCACGCTCTTGGGCAATACCGTTTCGTTGGTAGTCTATGGTATTTTCATGGCGTATTTGCTGGAGCCAGCCATAGCACATTTTCTGCAATTTTTACCCGATGGCCTCCATGGCTTGAATAATCAGGTCACGGTGATGCTTATCCAAACGGTACTTTCTACACTTATCGTGTTGATTACGGCAGAGTTTATTCCCAAGAGTATCTTTATGCTCAACCCTAATAACCTGTTGAGCTTTTTTGCCATTCCATTTATGATCATTTACTACACGATGTATCCCATCGTTTGGTTAGTGGTAGGGATGTCCCGCTTTTTTATCACTCGGATATTGGGCTTGGATTACAGTGAGGACAAGCCCGTTTTCAAAATAACGGATCTGAACAGCTTCATTCAAAACAACTTGGAGACAGAAGGTGACGACGCGACAGATATTGATACCAAGATCTTTGATAATGCCGTAGAGTTTAAGAAAGTAAAGGCACGGGACTGCATGGTGCCCCGGACGGATATCGTGGCAGTGGATGTGGAAGATAGTATCGAAGATCTTAAGTCCACTTTTATGGAAAGTGGACATTCGAAGATCATTGTTTATAAGGAGAATATCGATGATGTCATCGGCTATTGCCACCACTTGGAGCTCTTTAAAAAGCCCAAAGAGGTCAACGATATCCTTACGCCGATTATCATTGTTCCGGAGACGGCATTGGTGAATGAGCTTTTGGTCCAATTTATTTCTGAGCGAAAAAGCTTGGCTTTGGTCGTGGATGAATTTGGCGGAACCAGTGGAATCGTCAGCATGGAGGACATCATCGAGGAGATTTTTGGTGAGATCGAAGACGAATACGATAACGACGACTTGATCGAGCAGGAGCTTTCGGATGATGAATACCTTCTCAGTGCACGCCATGAAATCGATTACCTTAACGAAAAGTACGATTGGAATTTACCTGAAGGAGATTATGATACCCTGTCCGGTTTCATCTTGTCCTTGACAGAAAACATCCCCAAAAAAGGAGAGTCAGCGGTGTATGGGCCATTTACTTTTACGGTAGTTTCCAAGCAGGAGCACCGGATTGATACAGTGAAACTTAAAATAAATACATAAGTGAAGTGAAGAAGTGATTATTGTGGGCGATAATATTTTGAATTTACCGCTAGATGTAATTATTTTGCGACACTTCAAAAACTAGAAGAATGGCTTTAATAAAAGAAATTAGACAGAGAACAGGTCTTGCAATCGGAGTGATTGCGGTAGGGTTGATACTTTTCCTGGTAGGAGGAGATTTATTGGGCCCCAATTCGATGCTCTTGGGTGGTAGGGATACCGTGGTAGGAGAGATCAACGGAGAAGAGATTTCCTATGAGGAGTACATTGCGCAAGTGGAGCAGTTTAAGCAAAACTATGTGCAAAACACCGGAAGGAACCCATCGGAAAATGAGATGTACAGTGTGCGGGAGCAAGCTTGGCAGGCGATGGTAGTGAAGCGTGTGTTTTCTGAGCAGTATGAAGAATTGGGCATGACCATCTCTGATGCTGAATTGGTAGATATGGTGCAAGGAAAAAACATTGTAGCGGAGCTTCGTCAGCAACTTACCAATCCAGAAACAGGGCAATTTGATCGTCAGCAGTTGATTTCTTTCTTGCAGTCTTTGGAATCAGCATCGCCCCAACAGCGAGCTTTCTGGGCGCAGCAAGAGCGGACCTTTGCAGACTCCAGGTTGCGGATCAAATACGATAACTTGCTTTCATCATCGTCCTATGCGACAAAAGAGCAAGGTGCCTTGCAATATAAAATGCAAAACAGTATCGCTGATGTAGAGCACCTGTTTGTACCATATTATGCAATTTCTGATTCGGCTGTGAGTATCACGGATGCTGATCTGGAAGCCTATCTTTCTGAAAACAGAGAGGAATTTGAGGCGCAGAATACACGGGACATTTCTTATGTGACGTTTAATCTGTATCCAAGTGGAGCGGATTCTGCCGCCGTAATCGATGAGATCAGCCAGCTCACTGAGGAGCTTCGTTCAGCCGATAGTGATTCTGTATTCGTGTTGAGAAATTCAGAAATATCCAATCCGTATAGAACTTTCCTTCCAGGGCAGGCACTGCCAGCTGACTTCACCTCTAATGTGGAAGATCCCGAGGTAGGTACGGTTTATGGGCCATTCATTACCAACAGAAGCACTTATGTAAGCTATAAGCTTTCAGCGCAATATGAAGGCACGCCTCGCATGAGAGCAAGTCATATCCTTTTCAGTACCCAAGGGATGGACGATGCTGCAAAAGCAGGTGTAAAAACACAAGCAGAGACCGTATTGGCCCAGTTGGAAGAAGGAGGAAACTTCTTTGCAGCCGCACAGCAGTATGGACAGGACGGCACCGCCCAGCGGGGAGGTGACCTTGGATGGTTTGCCAAAGAAGATTTTGTAGAGCCGTTTGCTGATGCCGTGTTTGCTAGAAACGAGACAGGCTTAATCGGTAAATTGATCGAAACAGAATATGGCTTTCACATCATTAATGTAACAGAGCTTCCGAAGAGTGAGGTAGTGAAAATTGCCATTTTGGAGAAAGAACTGATCCCAAGTGATGCCACCAGAAATGAGGTCTTCAGAGACGCTGATATGTTCGCCGCCAACACCGGCAATGCAGATCAGTTCAAGACCAATTCCAATGAAGAAGGATATCGTGTGATGGATGCCAATGGCCTTGCCACCAATGCCAGGTCCATTAATAACCTTACAGGTGCCAGAGAAGTGGTAAGATGGGCGTTCAATGATGCTTCTGTCGGTGGAGTATCGCCAGTGTTTGAACTGGAAGATGCCTATGTGGTAGCCTTGCTAAAGGGTAAAACTGAAGAAGGTGAAGTGGAGCTGAGCCAAGTAAAGGGCGTGGTCAGAGATCAAGTGATGCGTGAGAAGAAATTTAAAATGATCGCGGATAAACTTTCTGGTAAGGCAAGCCTTGAGGATATGAAAGCGGTGTTCCCGAATGAGGCGTCCGTGGGCACAGCACCAAGTTTGAAATTGAGTGAAAATACCATCCCGGGTATCGGCTACGCTCCAAAAGCAGTCGGAGCCGTGTTTGGATTGGAAGCAGGACAGATCACACAGCCTATCAAGGAGGATATTGGTGTGGTCGTAGCCAAGCTTAACAGCAAAACCCCAGCGGGTGAAGTAGCTGACTACACCATGTACCAAAACCAACTTAAAGCCAACGAGCAGCAACGTACAGCCTATATGATCATGATGGCTGCCGAGGAATTGGCCGAAGTTAAGGATTACAGATATAAATTCTTCTAGTAAGAATGTTAAATTCATGAAAATCCCATTCTCTCTTGAGGATGGGATTTTCGTGTTTATGGATTTAATTTTTTATCTGTCGTGTTAATACAGTAAATTCGACTAATATGATGAAGAAGGAGTTTAATAAGGCCGCTTTTAAAGAGAAGCTTGATGAGCAAACCAGTTTTCCGGCATTGTACATGTTTAAATTTATTGTGCCAAGTGGTAAGGAAGACGAAGTAAGGGGATTGCTGCCGAAGCATGAGGTGGTCTTTAAGGAATCGGCAAAGGGTACCTATGTCAGTGCGACCATCAAAGCAATGATGAGGGACAGCCAGTCGATCATAGAGGTATATGAACGCGCATCCAAAATAGAAGGAATCATTTCGTTATAAATCAAATTTGCTATGTGGGAAGAGAAAAATGATCAACTTATAAGAGTATTCGAATTTTCAGATTTTCAAGAAGCTTTTGCTTTTATGACCAGGGTAGCCTTTTTGGCTGAGGAGCAAGGTCATCATCCCAACTGGAGCAATGTCTATAATTCAGTGACCATAGCCTTGACAACCCATGATGCCGGCAATAAAGTCACGGATAAGGATAAAAAATTGGCCGCTGCCATCGATAAGCTGATCTAATGACCGAAGAAATAAAGCCGCACCTTTACCTGGTGCCTACGCCAATCGGGAATCTGCAGGATATTACGCTCCGGGCCATAGACGTGCTCCAGCGTGTAGATGTTATTTTGGCCGAAGATACGCGGACGACAGGAAAACTGCTGAAGCACCTGGAAATCCAGCGGCCTTTGCAGAGCTATCATATTTTTAATGAGCACAAAACCGTAGAAAAATTGGTGGCACGCATGGAGGCGGGAGAACAGTTTGCGCTGGTGAGTGATGCCGGGACGCCTGCCATATCCGATCCTGGTTTCTTATTGGTAAGGGCCGTTCGAGAAGCAGGGTTGGAAGTGAATTGCCTGCCTGGAGCCACTGCTTTTGTGCCTGCCCTGGTGAATTCAGCACTTCCCAATGACCGCTTTGTGTTTGAAGGATTTTTGCCTCATAAAAAGGGGCGCAAAACGCGTATTGAGAATCTGCTGGAAGAGCAGCGCACCATGATATTTTATGAGTCTCCCCATCGGCTGTTAAAAACCCTTACACAACTCATGGAGGCATTTGGTGGGGACAGGATGGCCTGTGTCTCCAGAGAGCTCACCAAGATGTACGAAGAGAACATCAGGGGGACCTTGGAAGAACTTATTGATTATTATAATGAAAATACCATAAAAGGAGAAATCGTAATTACAGTAGCAGGAAAAAACTAACCAATGGAGATTAACGAACTTTTAGACAAGACCATAGCCATTGCCAGAGAAGCTGGCGCTTTTATCAGAAGAGAGAGACAGAGCTTTGACCTGAATAAGGTAGAGCACAAAGGATTTAACGATTTGGTGTCTTATGTTGACAAGGAGGCAGAAAAGATCGTAGTGAGCGGTCTTCAGGAGATTTTGCCAGAAGCAGGGTTTATTACCGAAGAGGGCACGATCAATAAGGAAGGGGAGGTTTATAATTGGATCGTAGATCCCTTGGATGGTACGACAAATTTTGTGCATGGTGTGCCCGTGTTTTCAGTGAGCATTGCCCTGATGAAAGATGGAGAAATCATCCTCGGAGTGGTGTATGAGGTCAATAATAACGAGTGTTTTTACGCCACCAAAGGTGGAGGTGCCTTTTGTAACGATACGCCGATAGGGGTAAGCCCCACTCCTTCCCTGTCCGCAGGGCTAGTTGCTACTGGTTTCCCATACAGTGCCTTTGAAGAAGTGGATAAATACTTAGGCTTGCTGAAAGACATCATTCAACATTCCCACGGGGTAAGACGGATTGGGAGTGCGGCAGTGGACCTTTGCTATGTGGCCGCTGGAAGAATGGATGGATATTTCGAGTACAACCTGAATTCCTATGATGTAGCGGGAGGTGTGATCATCTTGCAGGAAGCAGGGGGTAAAGTAACGGATTTTAGCGGAGGAGATGATTATGTCTTTGGACGTGAATTGGTAGGCAGCAACGAAAAAATTCATAAAGAATTGTTGGGGAAAGTGAAAAATCACTGGTAAAAAGTGTAATATATACAGTTTTTAAAGTAGGTTTTTGGCTTTTTGCCTTATGTAAAATGTATTGCGCTTGTTTTCAGGTAATTAGGTGAGGGAAAGCTTGCTATAAAGGAATATTTTTTATAGTTTTCAAAGGATTGCACAAGTGGATAATACCAGTTGTCATAATCACCCACTTCTTTCCCCTCACCAAGGAAAGAAATCCACACCTTTTTCGTTAAAACAATACAGAATAGTTTAAAGACCGCGTAAGCATGACGTTAGGAATTATTGGAGGAACAAAATTGTCAGTGACTTTAGGGAACAAATATATTTCCCGAGGTTTAAAAGTTGTATTTGGAGTAAGGGAGGAGTTTGAAGCCAGGCAAATAGAATGGAAGATTCTTCAAATGCAAAAGGATAAGGTATTTGGTTATTGTGAAGCAATGGACCAAGCCGATGTCATTATGGTTTGCTGTGAGAATGAATTTTTGCCATTGGTATGTAAATGTCTTTCGAGGCTAGAAACCAAGGATAAGTTAGTATTGGACTGCACCAATGGAAAATATAATCCGAATTTTGGCTGTAACACTCGGTATATCCAAGAAAAGGCGGATTATAAGAAAGTATTAAAAGGGTTTAACAACCTGGGACTGGATTATCCCAAATGTGATCCCTTGGAATTGGTTAAAGAAACCTATTTCTGTGGGGACAACGATTTTGACAAATACCGCGTAAAGAAATTGATCGAATTGATAGGTTTCAAAGCGATTGATGCCGGAGGTTTGGACAATGCGCCATTGCTAGAGGCATTTTATCACCTGAGAAAGCAGATCACCCATTTCAAAAAGGAAAACGTAGATTACCATTTTAAATTGATGTCTGTATAATCCCGTAAAAAGGATAAAAAAACTATAAATTTTCAAGTTTTGGGAACATTCGATTGTTCCCTTTTTTATTGGGGCATCAAATTTGATACCTTTGTATAAGTCTTGCTGGTTATCCTATTTTTAATTCAAGGCAGGAAAGATGTATCACTAATTTTGACATGGCTATGAAAAAGACCCTGATTATTATATTGTCCGTTTTTGCTTTTTTACTTGTGGCACTGATTGCCACCCCCTTTATTTTCAAAGACAAGATCGTGGCACGGATCGATAAGGAAATTGCCAATGCAGTGGATGCACAGGTGTATTATGATGTGGATCAGATAAGCCTGAGTGTGCTGAAACGCTTTCCCAATATATCGGCGACGGTAAACGAATTTGGGGTACATGGAAATGCGCCCTTTGAAGGGGATACCTTGGCGCACATCAATAACTTTCAAATCGACTTTAACCTGATGTCGGTGATATTTGGCGATTATCCAGAGTTGACGGGGCTGCATCTCAAGGGCGGGAGCATTTACGTAAAGGTGCTGGAAGATGGAACGGCCAATTACGATATTGCCAAAGATACTGGGGAGCCCACTGCCCCTGAAGAGCCGTCAAATTTCAAATTGGGCATTGACCTTATGGAAATAGAGGACGTGAATTTCGTGTATGACGACCGGCAGTTAAAATATTTTTTGGCCCTGCGGGATTTCGATATGGAAGGATATGGGGATTTTACAGCGGAAGTGTATGGACTGGACGGAAAGATCCAAACCAATATCATGCGAATGGATTTTGAGGAGGTAAACTACCTGTCCAATAAAGTCTTTACAGCGGATACGGAGATCCAAGTGGACATGAATCAAATGAAATTTACTTTTGGTGAGGGACAATTTGGGCTGAACGATTTTATGTTCGGTATTGATGGATTTCTTGCCATGCCTTCAGAGGACATTGATTTTGATTTGACCTTCGAAGGAAAGGATAACACCTTCAAAAGTGTCCTTTCCTTGGTGCCAGGAGTGTATACGGAGTCATTTGATGGGATAAATACTTCTGGAACCATGGATTTTGGCGGTTACTTTAAAGGTACCTACAGCGAGAGCCAATTTCCCGCTTTTAAGATCGGCTTGAAAGTGACCGATGGGATGTTTCAATATCCCGACCTGCCAAAGCCTGTCAGCAATATCAATGTGGACATGTCGATCAAGAACGAAACCAATAACCTGGATAATACCCAAGTCAATATTCCAGCGTTTAACCTCACCTTCGGTTCCAATCCTGTTTCGGGGCGGTTGTTACTGGAGAATTTGGTCACGTATGACATTGATGGGGAGCTCAAGGGGAAACTGAACCTAGAAGAGCTTACCTCAATTTTTCCCATTGAAGGGATGGAATTGCGGGGTGTTTTGGACGTGGATGCTGCTGCCAAAGGCCGCTATGACAGTGTAGCGAAGATCATTCCGGCGATAGATGCCAAGATGACCTTAACCGATGGTTATGTGAAAAGTGAAGAGTACCCCGCACCGATCGAAGATTTAAACGTGCATACGGTTATAGTCAATAATAGCGGTAAGATGAATGATTTTCTGGTAGACCTGTCCACGTTTGGCTTTAAGCTGGAAGGTGAAGAGATCAAAGGGAATATGGCTGTTCGTGACTTGGATGCGCTCAATTGGGATGGGGCTATACATGGATCTGTGGATCTAGGGAAGATCAGTAAGATATTCCCCATGGATGAGGTGATCATGGACGGTAAGGTCATGGCTGATATTGATACGAAGGGTAGTTATGCCGATGTGGAAGCCGAGCGGTACAATCGCCTGGATACCAGGGGACAGGTAGCCCTTACAGAATTTTATTATACAGACAAAGACCTTCCCCAAGGAATACGCATCCATCAGGCCAAAGGTGACTTCAGCCCACAGTCCATTAACCTGACTACTTTTGAGGCGCGCTTGGGAGAGAGTCCTGTGAAAGCTAATGGTAGTTTAGCAAACTATATTGCGTACGTTTTTGAAGAAAACGAAGTCCTTTCAGGAAACTTGAATGTCAGCTCCACCAAATTTAATATCAACGAGTGGATGACCGAAAGTGAATCGACTACGGAGGATACCACTGAACTGCAGCTTATCGAATTGCCGAAGAATATCGATTTTAAGATGAGCGTACAGGCAGATGAAGTGCTTTATGATGATCTGGTGTTCAATGACGCAAAGGGAACCATGACCCTTAAGAACGGCATTCTGACATTTAAGGATGCTGGTATGCGTACCTTGGGCGGTCAATTGACCTTAAATGGGGCATACAATACCCAGGACATTAAGGATCCGAAGTTTAACATGGACTTCAATGTCAGTGCCATGAGCATTCAAGAGGCCTTTAAGTACTTCAATACCGTTAAAGCTTTTGCCCCCATCGCCCAGCATTTGAATGGGAATTTTACCACCAATTTTTCATTGTCTGGAAATTTGGGGCAGGACATGATGCCGGTGTTGTCTTCCTTGGATGGAAGTGGCTTGATAAAAGTGGCCCAAGCAGCTTTGGAAAACAGTCAGATCGTCAATGGTATAACCTCGCTTACCAAGCTGAAGGATGGCAATACCATTACACTCAAGGACCTAAATCTTCAAGCGGAAATAAAGGATGGGATGTTGGAGGTGCAGCCCTTTGACGTGAAACTTTGGGATTATGAGGCTAATATTCAAGGGAGCACTGGATTTGACGGTAGTGTCAATTACCTGATCAACATGCAGGTTCCTGCCGGAAAACTGGGAAGCCAGGCCAATAACCTGTTGGCTAGCATCTCAGGAACGGAAGCTACGGGAGATACGAAAATCCCTATCGCGATCAATCTGGGAGGGACTTATTCATCACCAAAACTCAGCTTGGCCGGTGGAGACAGCATGGAAGCCTTACTGACCAATGCCTTGAAATCCCGTGCATCTGCAGAAAGTAAAAAGCTCCAAGATCAGGTGCAAGAGCAGTTTAAGGCCCATGAAGACAGTGCCAAACAAGAGATGAAGGCAAAGGCAGATGCTGCCCAAGACAGTGCTAAAAAGGAACTGGATAAGAAAGTCGAAGAGGCGCAAAATAAGGCTGCTGATGAGGTGAAGGATGCCTTGAAAGGACTCTTCGGGAAATCAAAGTCCAAACCGGATACGACTAAGAACAACTAAGCTAAATCATAGGTAGCCAGTAAAAGTACGTCTGGGTGTAGCTTGGGCGATTGCAAGGCTTAATAAGATGTGAGATGGATCGTGAGGGGGGTAGCCACCTCGCGATCCATTGTTTTTTTATGTAGATGACAGGGGTGAAGCTGTTTATGCAAGATTAAGTTTTGTTCATCCACTGCCTTAGCGTTCTACTTTAAGCCATAGATAACGATAAATGCGAAAACGTTACAATGGCACCAGATGGATGCTGTATGTTCTGAAAGAAATTGATAATTATTTTGTGCCATAGTGACTGTGTGGCGTATGACGCTCCCGATAAATGTACGATGGTAAGGTTTTTTTAGTCATTGAAAAAGCTAGTCTCCCAATTATCTTACATGGGACTTATGTTGGCGGGATGCTTACTGGTTTTTGCAAACAATACCGTTTTACTTTGTGACCTTTCCTTCTACCGTGATTTTATTGGGGGATAAAAACCATACCTTTTGGCTGCCTTCCACTGAATATGCCGTGATGTGCCCGGTGGATTCATCGATGTGAAGCCTACCTTGGGTACTGGATTCATAAAAGAGGTTTTCAGATTTGGCCAAAAAGGTCACTTCCTTTAGGTGGTTGTGCTCTGGGGATTGGTAGTTTACTCGAAGTTCTTTGATGTTTCCTTTTGCCTCAGGCTTTAGGAGATAAACTTTTTCTGAGCCATTTTCCTGTATCTCATAAGCGGTGGAATTAGCCGCTTTATTGATATCTGCTTGGATAAAGGCATCCAGTTCCTTTCGCCATTGTTCTTGGTCAAGGGTAACGGTGTTGGTTTCCTTTTCACCGTTGATAAAAGTTTCCTTTTGGACTTCCTTGCCGTCCAAGGCCTCCAGCTGTTCCACTACCAGGGCTTTAAGAGGAAAATACTTATCTATCTGCGTCGGATTTGCCAAGGGCTGCTTTTCTCCTTCAGTGCAGGAAAAGAGCAGCCCCAGCATTAATAGAAATGAAAATAGTTTTTTCAAGAGCCTTATTATTTTAACAGCACATCACCAGTCATTTCAGCTGGGATGTCTACGCCCATCATTTTAAGGATAGTAGGCGCAAGGTCTCCCAGCTTACCGTCATTTACTTCCAACTGGTCTTTCTTGTCAACCATAATACATGGAACTAAGTTCGTGGTGTGGGCAGTATTTGGGGTGCCGTCTTCATTGAGCATTTTATCGCTATTGCCATGATCGGCGATCACGATGACGGAATAGTCGTTTTTCAGTGCTGTGGAGATGACGGAGTTGGTGCATTCATCTACCGCTTCACAGGCTTTTACCGCTGCTTCAAATACACCCGTATGGCCAACCATGTCAGCATTGGCAAAGTTTAGGCAAACGAAATCCGTTTCCTTTTTGTCCAATTCGACATTGATTTTTTTGGCAATTTCGTAAGCACTCATTTCAGGCTGCAGGTCATAAGTGGCCACTTTGGGGGAGCTGCAGAGGATGCGGGATTCTCCATCGAATTCCGATTCACGTCCACCGCTAAAGAAGAAAGTGACGTGCGGATATTTCTCTGTTTCCGCAATTCGGATTTGTTTTTTGTCGTTGTTGGCCAACACTTCTCCGAGGGTGTTTTTCAGGTTGTCTTTTTCGAAGATGACCGAAACCCCATTAAACGTTTCGTCATAATTGGTAAACGTCACATAGTGCAGGTCCAGCTTTTTCATCTTGTAATCTTCAAAATCCTGCTGGGTCAGTACCTGTGTGATTTCACGTCCCCTGTCGGTTCGGAAGTTAAAACAGATGACCACATCGCCTTCTTCAATGGTGGCGATGGCTTTTCCATTTTCGTCCACTTGGACGATCGGGCGGATAAATTCATCCGTTACCCCGTTGGTATATGATTTTTTGATGGCGGCGAGGATGTCCTTGGACTTCTCCCCTTCTCCTAAAACCATGGCATCATAAGCCAATTTCACTCGTTCCCATCGTTTGTCTCTGTCCATGGCATAGTATCGGCCGATTACAGAAGCAATTTTACCGACAGATTGACTGCAGTGCTGTTGGAGGTCTTCCAGGTATCCAAGGCCACTTTTAGGGTCAGTGTCCCTGCCGTCTGTGAAGGCATGGATATACGGTTCCGTGATGCCATTGGCTTTGGCTGCGTCACACAGGCCTTTGAGGTGCTTGATATGTGCATGTACCCCTCCATCGGATACCAGTCCGATGAAATGTACCTTTTTTTGGCTTTCTTTCGCGGTAGCAAAAGCTTTCTTCAAGATTGGATTTTCTTTGAGATCCCCTTCTTCTACAGCTTTGTTGATTTTAACCAGATCTTGGTACACAACTCTCCCGGCACCGATATTCATATGCCCTACTTCTGAGTTGCCCATCTGTCCGTCTGGCAATCCCACAGCCAAACCGGAAGCATCCAATTTGGAGTGTGGATATTTTTCAAAAAGACTGTCGATGAATGGCGTGTTTGCCTTGTCTATCGCAGAAACTTCAGGGTTGGTGGCCAAGCCCCAACCATCCAAAATCATTAGTAAAACTTTTTTATCCATGAGGCAAATATAAAGATTTTATATACAATGATAGAAAATTACTTTGATTCTGTGGCATAGAAAAGTGACTAAAGAAGGGGTGTCCTTCATAAACGGGTAGGATTAGTAAATCATTGCCACGTATTAAATAATAATTATCGGTTTTTAGTACGTAATTTACCGTAATGATTTTAAAGGTTCCAGTAGAAAAGCAGGGGAAAGCGCCCATCCGTTCAAAGAGTACAGCCGGGGAGTGGTAAAGTACGTGTTTAGTGTCGAGGGATGTGAAAGAAGATTATCCTACAGGGTAGCGATCCATTGGGCCGCTGGCACTCCCTTAAGTGGTTGGGTTCTTTGAAGTATCCTGCTGTTAAATCCGCAGGTTCCCTAACATGTCGTGCCCATGGCACTTGGTGCAGGTGACCACTTGCTGCCTAAAGGGTATCACACATGAAGTAAAGTTTTGTAGGAGCGGACAATGTAAAAATGCTTTAGCCACCTATTATCTCCACAAATTTCCGCTAAAGCCGTTTTTGGTACATGGAGGAAGTCGATCATCTTTTGGGCACGAACGGTCCTTCTCTGCAAACATTTCACTATCCATTTCCCCAGAAATATGGCTTGCTCCAAAATTCACTAGATTCCATGTATCGGTTTTGAATTTTATCAAAGGGGCAATAAAAAAAGGTCTCCATGGATAGCATGGAAACCTTTTTTGTGATCGCTTTATCAAACCATCTATTCAGTGGCTTGGGTGAGCAGTTTATCTTCTGGATTCTCTTGGTAGGGAATTGATGCCAATTGATCCATTTTTTCTGTTTTTACCCTTTCGAAAGCCATTTTGTTATCGTCTAAAATAGGATCGGAAGGTGGGATATCTTCATTTAACCAGTCCACCTGCTTTCCGTGTTTCCAGAACCTGAAGCAAAGGTGCGGTCCCGTGGCCAGGCCGGTGCTTCCCACATAGCCGATGACTTGTCCTTGTTTTACACGAACGCCATTGCGAATGCCGGAGGCAATTTTGGACATGTGAAGGTATTGGGTGGTATAGGTGCCGTTATGCTTTACTTTGACATAATTGCCGTTTCCTCCGGTGTAGCTGGCAGCGATGATGGTACCATCTCCTACAGACCTGATCTCCGTACCCCTTGGTGCTGCATAATCCGTTCCCAAGTGGGCTTTGTAACGCTTCTGCACTGGATGGTACCTTCTCAAGCTATACCGCGAACTGATTCTGGTGAATTTTACCGGGTCACGCAGAAAGGCTTTCTTAAAACTGTTGCCTTCGAGATCGAAGAAAGACACTTGTCCGTTTTGTTCAAATGGAATGGCGTAATAGGGTTCGCCCATGTGTTCAAAATAGGCTACTTGGATAGGCTCTATTCCGACCACTTGGCCGTCCACCACTTTTTCATTGTACACGACTTTGTATTTGTCGCCCTTTTGGAGGCGCTGAAAGTCCACGCTCCAACCGTAAAGATCTGCAAATTCATCAATCAGGTCCGGTGTGATGCCCTGTTCGGTCATGTTGACGTATAGGGATGAGGTGATTCTACCGGCGATTTCCCTTTTTCGTAATTCTACCGGCTTTGCTTCTTTATAAATGTCCTTGCCGTCCAGTTTGTACACGACAAATTCAGCGGCGTTTGGTTCATAAATAAAAAATTCTGCTTTTGAACTGCTGTCTTTCGAGGTGAGTACGGTGTATTTTTTGTTAAAGGCGATCTTACGAACATCAAAAATATCCTTGGATTTCTTGGCGATTTGATCGATGATTTGGTAAGGTACGTTAAAGGGTGCCAAGATAGTGGAGAGGGTTTGGTTTCTGGCTACTTTCCCTTCTACAACATCCAGTTCGTCTACATTTATCCCATAAAGTAAATGTTCTTCCTTAACCGCCGCTTTTTCTTCACTTTCCAAGGCGGTTACTTCTGCTTCTACAACTTCACGTTGAGGTTTTAGCTTGGTCTCGTACAAGCCATAACCTGCTGCCGTTAGCAACACAATACCTGCTGCCACGATCCATGATTTCTTCATTCCCTAATGTTGATTTTTGGTAATTAAAACGATCTTGTAATAAGTTTAAATTTTGGTCAAATAGCAAGTAGTTAGGCTATTTTTTACGTTGAAATGGGTTGTTTTTGATAAATCTCTAGGTTTAAACGAAAGATAGGGGCTGGAATTGTGTAGAAAAGAAGGATAATTTTGTTCCAAGGAGGAAATAGGTAGAAAAATGCTAGGATACTTTTTGTCATAATAGTAAACTGTGGATCGAATTATTATCTTTGGCGACTGGTATCGAATAAAAAATTAAAAATATGCTAAGAACACATACTTGTGGGGAATTGCGCATAGGAGATGTGGGCGAAGAAGTGACCCTTTCCGGCTGGGTGCAGCGGGTACGGAACAAAGGAGGTTTGGTATGGGTGGACCTACGGGATAGATATGGAGTTACCCAACTGATTTTTGAAGAGGGCTCCAGTGATCAGGCACTGCTGGAAAAGGCGGCTTCATTGGGACGGGAATTCGTCATCCAAGCTGCTGGTGAGGTCATCGAGCGAACTTCCAAAAACAATAAAATTCCGACAGGAGACATTGAGGTTAAGACCACTGCACTGAAAGTCCTGAATGCGGCAAAGGTTCCTCCTTTTGTGATTGAAGATGAGACGGACGGTGGTGAGGACCTGCGGATGAAGTATCGCTATTTGGATTTGAGAAGAAGGGTCGTTCGGGAGAAACTTCAGCTGAGGCACCGCATGATGCAGGAAACCCGCAAATTTATGGACGGACTGGACTTCATGGAAGTGGAAACACCGGTGCTGATCAAGTCCACTCCGGAAGGAGCCAGGGACTTTTTGGTGCCTAGCCGTATCAATGAGGGCGAGTTTTACGCCTTGCCCCAATCACCACAGACCTTTAAGCAGTTGCTGATGGTCAGCGGCTTTGACCGGTACTTTCAGATCGTAAAATGCTTCCGTGATGAAGACCTTAGGGCTGATCGGCAGCCGGAATTTACCCAGATAGACTGCGAAATGTCTTTTGTGGAGCAGGAAGATATCCTCACCACCTTTGAAGGGCTGGTAAGGCACCTGTTCAGTACCGTAAAGAAAGTGGAGCTGGGTGAAGTGGAGCGGATGACTTTTGCCGATGCCATGAAGTACTATGGAAACGATAAGCCAGACTTGCGTTTTGACATGAAGTTTGTGGAGCTGAATGACGTGGCTCAAAACAAAGGCTTTAAGATTTTCGATGAGGCAGAATTGGTAGTGGGCATTGCTGCTCCAGGAGCGGCCAGTTATACCCGAAAGCAAGTGGATGCCTTGACCGAATGGGTGAAGCGGCCACAGATCGGTGCCAAGGGATTGGTGTATGTGAAATGCAACGACGACGGCACTTTTAAATCCTCGGTGGATAAATTTTATAGCCAAGAGGATCTCAAAGCTTGGGCGGATAAAATGAATGCCCAGCCCGGTGACCTCATCCTTGTTTTGTCTGGGGATCAAAATGCCACCAGAAAGCAGCTTTCTGAGTTGCGACTAAAAATGGGAAGTGACCTTGGATTGAGAGACAAGAATACATTCAAGCCACTGTGGGTATTGGACTTTCCACTCTTGGAGTGGGACGAGGATACCAAGCGTTTTCATGCCATGCACCATCCATTTACGTCTCCAAAGCAAGAGGATATTCCACTGCTGGAAAATGATCCGGGAGCTGTTCGTGCCAATGCATATGACTTGGTGATCAATGGCGTGGAAATCGGCGGTGGATCCATTAGGATCCATGACCGGGATACCCAAAAGACCATGTTCAAGCATCTTGGCTTTTCCGATGAGGAGGCTCAGGCTCAGTTTGGGTTCTTGATGGAGGCATTTGAATACGGGGCACCACCGCACGGGGGAATAGCCTTTGGCTTTGACCGGTTGTGTGCGATCTTTGGTGGAAGTGATTCCATCAGGGATTACATTGCTTTCCCGAAAAACAACTCCGGAAGGGATGTTATGATCGATTCTCCAAGTGCCATTGCCGATGAGCAGCTGAAAGAGCTGAGCATTCAACTGGCATTGAAGAAATAATCGCGTTTTAAAGAAACGTTTCTAAAGCCGCAGCACCGCCAGGATGATTTCTGGACGGTGCTGCGGCTTTGTTTTTAGCAATTGTTAGGGATCAAGCAATGTTTCTGGGGGCGAGAGATTTTGTTATTTAGGGAATAATGATTCGCCACGAAGGCTCAAAGGTACAAAGCAATTATTAATGACTTTCCGTGTAGATTACAGCATCCACTTCATTTTTATTTAGCCTGGGTTTTGTATCGATATAGCCTTAATTCCTGTTATTTTGGATCAAGTCATATTTCTGGGGAGATGAACACCGATTTACAATGCCTAAGCATCCTATCTGTGTTTATCAGTGTTCATCCGTGGCCAAAACATATTTAGCCATCGAAATAGGCTAGCCCCCATCTTTTCTGCTTGATCCATGATTTGTTGATTTGGATCGTACAAGCCGTCGCGGCTATCTGCTCATGTATGGTGGTTGGCTTGGTTGAGGTTAAACCCTGAATATGCTCTCACAACTGAGCATCCTGCCTAATCCGCCCTTGGCGGAGGGTCATATAGAAGGTGCAGGTTGTCACCTGCACCAAAAATGATTACACACAAAAGGATAAGGTCCGTAGGAACGGCGGATATAAATGCAAATAGGAACATTTTTTTAAAGGCGTTTGCCCCTTGGAGGAATACCATCGTTTTAACGGTGTGAAATTGTATTTCATAAGACTATGTCCACATTCATCCCCGAGAAGTATTGCTTGATCTCTATTTTGCCGTAGGGCTGTGGACCAAGTGACTCCGAATACCCATCACGATGAGCAGCTGCGCCAAAATGTACGTGCCCATGATCAGGATATCAGCATTGGCTATAGGGCTGAAGAAGAGGTCCAATGCCAGAATACTGTCCGAAATCATGAAAAGAAGTGCTCCTATAAATACCTGTATAAAACTCAGCATATTGGTGCGTTTGAAGCGCTCCCTGGCGATGGATACCATCAAGACCATGGCCAAAATGTACAGCACCACAGGCACTTTCATTTGCCCCAAGTGATCATTCACCAGGAAATATAACATGGCCGCAAAAATGTATAGGGGAAGGTTATAGAAAAACGTTTTGAGGAAATTGATATTGCGGAGGTTGATCTGGTGATTTTGGGTGAGCTTGAAGGCGATGGTATAGCATATCAAGGTGATCAAGAATGCCCCCAAACCATAAAGGAACAAAGATGGAAAAAGTAAGAGCACGTCACCTGCAAGTCCGAAAATCAACCCGGCTCCTACGGATTTTCGAAGGAGGCTGTTTTTGATTACTGCCGTCGTAGTGAGAAAATAAATGGCCAATGATAGCATGATCAAGGGCTTGGTATAATACCGGTACTCTGGATGGCCTTCCACGATCATGACCATATCGCTAACCCCAGCAAATAAGTAGAGGTATAGCCACCCTATTCCTTTTTGTTTCATATTTTTCAGAAATTATCAGTTTGTCAAAACTGCAAACGGTGATCCCTCTTCATAACGTATTGCAGTGGTGGATCGTGTTGGGTGAATGCTTGATTTTTACCGTCTCCAAAGCAATACTTACCTAAATCATGAAGGTAATAAAAAAGTGACAGAAGGTCGTCTGTCGCTGGCATTAACCTATGAAAATCAGGTTCACCTATAAAAGAAAATTAGCTTTCGTGAGGCCGATGGTCGGCCAAGGGCCAAGATAATACATCACTTTAGCAGGGGTGTTTAAAAGCCATTTTCACGGGATATTAACAATTTGGAAAAATTTTTTGTATTAAATAGGCTTTATTTGTAACAAAAGTAAGTAGAGGCGGTGTAAGAATGTGAAAAGAATAAATTCTGTGTTTTCGATACATAGATGTGTTATTTTTTCGGATTTGCTTTTTTTAGTTCTTATATTTAGAATAAAATTTTAGCCCAGTGCGAATTTAATGTTAAGAAAATCGATTATAGCAAGGAGAAACTTAACAATTACTAAAATAAAAACCCTGTAAAGTCCTATACATTTGTATTGGAAAACCTTTTAAAGCAAATCAGTTTTTATCAATCACAAATCAAATTATGAAGCAACTATTACTAAAGAGTCTATTCGCAATGACGATGCTCCTGATTGGGGTAAACTCATTGTATGGCCAAGGGATCACCACCGCCAGCATGAGTGGTGTGGTGGAAGACCCTAGTGGAGAAACGTTGCCTGGTGCCAATGTGGTAGCCACCCACACGCCATCAGGAACGAAATATGGTGCCTCTACCCGGGTGGATGGTCGGTTTACCATCCAGGGTATGCGAGTAGGTGGACCATACACGGTGGAAATCACCTTTATTGGTTTCGAGAAGGCGATAGTAGAAAACATTAACCTGCAATTGGGACAGGCTTATCGACTGGATGTGGTCTTGCAAGAAGAGGGGCTTGAAATCGAGGGCGTAGAAGTACTGGCCACTCGAAACCCTGTGATCAATGATGAGCGGACAGGAGCCGCCACTAGTATCAGCAATGAGCAGATCAACTCTCTACCATCTATTTCCAGGTCTATCTCGGATTTTACCAGGCTGACCCCTCAGGCTTCTACAGCTGGTTCGGGTACTTCCTTTGCCGGCCAAAATAACCGGTACAATCAATTTGCCATTGACGGTACGGTAAACAACGATGTTTTTGGCCTTTCCTCATCGGGCACCAATGGTGGCCAGACCGGGGTACAACCGATCTCATTAGATGCCATCGAGCAGGTTCAGGTGGTGATTGCTCCTTATGACGTGCGCCAGGGTGGATTTACCGGTGGCGGTATCAATGCCATCACCAGATCTGGCACGAACAATTACGAAGGATCGCTCTATTATTATTCCAATAACCAAGATTTGGTGGGCAAAAGCCCAGATGAAGAGCGAACCAAATTGGACAGTTATACCGATTACCAAACCGGTTTTAGACTGGGAGGTCCTGTGGTAAAAGATAAGTTGTTCTTCTTTGTCAACGGTGAAGTGACCAGCAGAACGCAGCCTTTACTGTACCAGCCAGGTTCTGGGAGCTCCAATATTTCTGTGGAGGAAATGGATCGAGTGGCATCGGTAGCCGAAAGACTTGGATATGATCCAGGACCTTATGGGGCTTACAGCAATGTCACAAGTTCTGAAAAGATCTTTGCACGATTGGACTGGAACATCAACCGGAACAACAAGCTGACCTTGCGACATTCTTATGTGTACGGGGAGAACATAGACGGTTCCAGAAGTCCAAACTCCGCCAATTTCTATAATAACGGTGAGTTTTTCCCTTCTACGACCAACAGTACCGTATTGGAGTGGACCAGTAACATCAGCAATAATATTTCCAACGAACTACGGATAGGTTATACCACCGTAAGGGACGATAGGGATTATCTGGGAGAGCCTTTTCCTGCTATCAACGTGAGACTAAGTGGCGGTAGAAGCATCAATTTAGGTTCTGAACCTTTTTCCACAGCCAACCAGCTCGATCAGGATGTGCTGACCATTACGGATAACTTGACCTTGTATAAAGGGAGACATACCTTGACATTTGGTACACACAATGAATTTTACAGCACGTATAACTTGTTTATCCGTCAAAACTTCGGGGCATATAGTTACTTCTCACTGGAAGATTTTGAAACCGTAGGTACTCCTGGAGAAGTCCTTCCGAGAAGCTATGACTATTCTTATTCCAGAACGGATAATCCTCAACAAGGGGCTGAATTCAATGCTTTTCAGCTGGGTTTTTATGCGCAGGATGAATACCAAGCAACCAGGGACCTTAAACTTACTGCCGGTCTTAGGTTAGATATTCCGACTTTCTCAGAAAAGCCTTCCGTAAACGAACAGTTTAACGAAGAATTTGCTGAATATGGCGTAGCGACAGACCAAATGCCCGGAGCGCAATTGATGATTTCTCCCCGTGTGGGCGTCAACTGGGATGTGAATGGCAACGGTACTACTCAGGTAAGAGGTGGTGTTGGGCTGTTTACCGGTCGAGTGCCATTTGTATGGCTCTCTAACCAATACACGAATACCGGTAATGAATTTGGACGAGTTAATTTGTCAAGGAATGAAGGAAGCATCGGTCGGTTTAGTGGAAATGAGGATTTTACATTTGTGCCGGATCCGTATGGTCAGCCAGATGCAGCTGATTTAGGCCAATCACTTACTGCGTCGGAAATCAATGTTACAGACAAAGATTTTAAGTTTCCGCAGATATTGAGGGTAAATGGAGCAGTGGACCATCAATTTCCAGGTGGATTGATCGCTACTTTCGAAGCCATTTATTCCAAGAACCTTAAGAACATCGATTATAGAAACTTGAATAAGCAAGAGGCTGGAACCTTACAAGGCGGTCCTGATAATAGGGTCGTATTTGATTCAGAATATATGAATGGCAATTTTAATGATGTTCTGTTGCTGACCAATACCAACAAAGGATATGCGTACAATTTGACCGCCCAATTACAGAAAAATTTTGAAGGAGGTTTGTCCATGAGTGCTGCCTATACCTATGGCGAATCCAAAGACGTCAATGGCGGTACTTCCAGTCAAGCCTACTCCAACTGGAGATATGTGGAGACTGTGAATGGTGGCAATAACACCGAATTGGGTTTTGCAGATAATAATATCCGTTCCAGAGTGGTGGCTGCGGTAAACTATAAGATCAATTATAAAAATGGTTCTTCCACTAGCATCGGACTTTTCTATAATGGTCAGTCAGGGGTACCGCTTTCTTATGTGTATAATGGAGACATTAATAATGATGATACCTTTGGAAATGATCTAATCTATGTGCCGGCAAGTGCCGATGAGATCAACTTCGTAGGTTCAGCTTCTGAGCAAGCTTCTCAGTGGAATAGACTGAATGCCTTTATCGAAGGCAATGAGTACCTCAGCTCTAGAAGGGGACAATATGTAGAACGAAACGGTGACAAGCTCCCTTGGACCAATCAGGTGGATTTGCGTTTTATGCATGAATTTAAGCTGGCTACTGTTGGGGAAACCAATCACAGGCTGCAGCTTTCCTTTGATGTGTTTAACCTCGGCAACTTGATCAGCAAGGAGTGGGGCAGACAATATAGTGTGAGCAATAACTCCTTCTCCTTGATCAACTTCGAGGGCTATGAAGACGGCGGTTATGTCCCTACATACAGCTATGATGGTTCTGGCCTGAGCGACGGCAATCCTTATTTTGTAAGCGATTTCCTTAGCCGTTGGAGAGGACAAATCGGTATCAGGTATATCTTTGATTAAGGCAATAATCCTTTGATATTCTTTAGAAGGGGCTGTCTCTTAAAATAGGATGCATCATGTTTTGGTGTTGACATTTTGAGACAGCCCCTTTTTTTGTACGTCTTATTTATGATCGTACAGGAATGTGCAGGATGATTTATCACCATACAAGATGGAAATTATGGTGATGATCGCATAATCCCGTCACCATGTCCTTGCTCCATGAACGTTCCATAAAACCCAAAACAGCCACTTCCTCTGCTCCAGCAGCTGACGGGTTCGGTGTGGGAATGGAGGAAAGCCGCCTTTGGGACGCTTTTAGGACAGGCAATGAAGAGGCTTTTATCACCATTTACAAGCAGTATGCAAATGTCCTTTTTAACTTTGGCTGCCAACTGACAATGGATCATGACCTGGTGAAGGATACCCTTCAGGATTTTTTTATTTACCTGCGGCACAAACGAAATGGGCTGGGCAAGACAGATGCTATCAAACCGTACCTTTTCAAGAGCTTTAAGAGAAGAATCATCGATGCCGTAAAGAAACACCATCATCGGTTTTCATCCCATCATGCTTTTGACTTCAAGCAATTTCCAGTCGAGCTATCCCATGAGACCGTTTATATTAACCGACAGATGGAGCGGGAACAACTCGAAAAACTCACCATGGCCCTGCAGCAACTGGATACCCGTGAAAGGGAGGCGATTTACTATTTTTATTTTGAAGGGCTCAGCTATCAGGAGATTGCACAAATATTTGAGTTTTCGCATATTTCCTCAGCAAGGAGATTGGTTTATCGTGGCCTTGCCCACCTCAGGAAGTTTTTTGTTGCCTACCTGCTGGCCGCTTTCTGGGAGCTAAAGGAATGGTGATATGATGCGGTACTCGGCCAACATTTAATGGTCAAATCTCCAGGCCTATGAACCTGTTAAAGTAAAAACTCCAAAGCCGTTTGATCAAAGGGAAAGGTGATGGGAGGCTGATAACCCCCAGATGCCGCAGATTAAGAAGATGTTCGCTGATTTTTTTTGAGGGCACCTTCCTATGTGCAAATCTGAATCAAGCCCTGAAAGGGCGATAAGTCCATAGCCCTGGGTGCGGCCCATGGTGGATCCATTGAGCATTGCTCGTTTTAGCCGCATTGTCTTCACCAATTCCCACAAATTTCCGCAAAAACGCATTATCCCTTCCCTATACCCGATAGGAATGGACTTGTTTTAACGCACCAAATCATATGGTGCGGAAATAGCTATTCGGCTTCATGGCAATTACAAATTCCCTTTTCGAGCGTTACAGAATTCATCCTTTTACTTAAAGATTTAATTTCTTTTGGATTGGTCTATTAACAAAATATCTTATACTTTTGCGTTTATTAATAATAAGTCTAAATAAATATTCAGAGATGAAATACTGTTTACTGTTTTTGTTTTTCCTGAGCTTAAGCACCCTTAGTATGGCACAAACGGGAAAACTAAAAGGAACCGTTAGCGATCAAAAGGGAGGAAAAGCCCAATATGTCAATGTCTTGATTGAGGGAAGTGCTAAAGGAACCCTTACCGATAAGGATGGGGAGTACGTATTGGATGATATACCTGTCGGTGAGCATACCGTGAAGATCAGTTCGTTTACCTATGCTCCCATTTCGAAAGTGGTGGTCATCAGGAATGGTGAGACGACCGTTTTGGATGTTTCTGTGACGGAAGATGAGCTCCAGCTGCAAACGGTGGAAATCCTCGGCCGAGCGGAGACCAGTTACAAGAATACCAATTCGTTTATTGGAACCAAGTCCTCTACCCCCCTGCGGGATGTGCCCCAGTCTATTGGCTATGTGACCAAGGAGCTGGCACTGGACCAAGGAGCCTATACGGTAAATGACGTGGTGAAAAATGTGAGTGGTGTAAACCAGTTTACCTTTTATAATGACATCACCATCAGGGGACATCGGATAAAAGGCCAAGATATCTCCGGTAACTTGGTGAATGGCATGCGGGCCTTTACCAGTTTCTGGAAGCAACAGCTAATTCCCCACATCGAACGGGTGGAAGTGATCAAAGGACCAGCCTCTGCTCTTTTTGGGAATGCCTCAGCCGGTGGGACGATAAATCGCGTGACCAAAAAGCCGCTGCGCGAAAAGCGCCAATCCATCAGTTCCACCGTAGGGAGCTTTAATACTTTCCGGATGCTAGGTGATTTTACCGGCCCTATGACCCAAGATGAAAAGCTGCTTTATCGCTTAAACCTCGGATATGAAAATTCGGGAAGTTTTCGCGACCTGCAATATGCCAAGAATTTGGTCGTAGCTCCTTCATTTTCCTTTTTGCCATCAGAGAAGACTTTGTTAAACTTCGACGTGGTGTATCAAAAATCCGATGGTATGCTGGACCGTGGACAGGCGGTATTCGGAAATGGTGACCTTTTCTCTGTCCCCATCAGCAAGTCTATCAATGCGGTGAACGATTATTTGAAGGAAGAAAGCCTCAATGTGACCATTTCCCTTCGACATGAAATCACCGATGGCCTGAGCTTCAACTCCGTCTTCATGCGGTCAGACTACAGTGAAGACCTCCAGGAACACCGTGGCAATAACAAATTTGCAAACCTCGGTGATGGAAGCTTGGATATCGAAAAGGTGGAAATGAGAATGGGCATTCGCCAGCGAAGCTGGAGCAATAATAATTTCAGCAACTATTTTAACTATGATTTCAGCACAGGTGATGTGGACCATAAGTTGCTTGTAGGGTATGATTACTTCCAGCAGACCCTGCACCCGGGTGGCTCTCAACTTCAAGCCAGAGGCTACCTCACGGCAGACCGCACAGGTTCTATCAACTCCTATAACCCAGCCAATCGGGAATTGTACGCCTTGGATGCAGATGGCAACCCGATTCCGGTAGTGCCCCATTTTGACCTGACCGATCCTTATGGCAATCAATTGCGGGATATCAGCAAATATATTTACAGCAACAGGAGCTTTCCGCAATCCAGCCTTTACTCCCATGGGGTATATGTACAGGAGCAAATGAAGATCGGAAAATTGAGGGTATTGTTGGGGCTTCGTCAGGAATACTATACGGACCTGCTGAATTACAAGACAGACAGTGAGGAAAAAGTCACCCAGGATGCCCTAATCCCCCGGGTAGGCGTGGTTTACTCCCTGACACCCAATATTAACCTGTATGGTACCTATGTCCAAGGCTACCAGCCGCAAACAGCCACGGTGATCAATAATCCCGAAGCGGGTGGGCCATTCGATCCCTTGACCAGCGAGCTGAAGGAAGTTGGTGTGAAGAGTGATTGGTTTGAAGGTCGGCTAAGTGCCACCATGGCCTTTTACTACCTCACCGAGAAGGGTGCGCTCTACAATGCCAATAGCCCTGGTAATCCCGACTTGTTGGTACAGACTGGGAAAGACCTTTCCAAAGGAGCGGAGCTGGACCTGGTGGGTAGGATTATCGATAACTGGAGTGTAATCGTCAATTATGCCTATAACAAAGCCACCATTGAGGAAAGTGATGATGAAAACCTGGTGGGCCGTCAAAAGCCCAATGCGCCCAAACACGCAGGAAACTTTTGGACCAAATACATTATCAGTGAGGGCAATCTGAAGGGGCTGGGATTTGGCCTTGGTGGGAACTTCGTGACAGAACGATTCGGATCATTGGGTGCGACCGATGAGCCACCGGTGTTTCCGGGTTATGAGCTGGTAAATGCTGCGGTATATTACAAGATCGATAAATTCCAGATCCAGATGAATTTTAACAATATCTTTGATAAAACACACTGGGTAGGAGGTTATGATTACATCAGGGCATTCCCGGGAGCTCCACGGAATGTCATGACCACGGTTTCTTATACCTTTTAATTTGCATGAGCATTTGATTGGGGACGTCTCTGGCGTCTTGATATAGAGGAATCGCTTCACTCCGTTCGCAAAGGCGTTTTGCTATGTTGCTGCGAGGGTGCGTGACAAAGCAATTTTGTTTTCAGTTTACGAGATTGCCCACAGTCCGACCGATAGGTGATTTATAGGTAAAAGCGTGTTTTTTATTTCGTTGTATGGATAACAAGTTACTGTGGAAAATTCACAATTGGGTGGGCCTGTATGTTGGGGTGGTGATTGCCTTTCTCAGCATTACAGGCGCGGCCGCGCTGTTTAGGCCAGAAGTGGACAGGCTGCTTAATCCCCACTTGACCAAGGTAGCCCCTCAGTCGGAAGAGGCCTCTTTGACCGCTGCAGTGCAACATGTTATAGCCACCCATCCTGATCATGAGCTTTTTGAAGTCGAATTGCCAAAGCCATACCTTGACACATGGAATATACGCCTTCGGCCAAAAGATCCCGACCCAATGCAGCCAACCTTCTGGGAGGTTTTCGTGAATCCTCATACCGGTGAAATTTTAGGGGAGCGAAATTATTTTAAGAGTTTCGGTTATTTTCTCAGGAATATCCATGTGCGCCTTTATGAAGCGCAGTACGGAAGGCAGCTGGTAGGGTTGGCGGGGATTGCATTATTGGTTTCCACGGTCACGGGCCTATTGATTTATGGCAATTTCACCAAAAAGCAAGCCTTCGGGAAGATCAGGAAGAAAAACCTCCGGATCACACAGGCGGATTTGCATAAGTTTGTCGGCATCAGTGCTTTGGCGTTTAACCTGGTGATCGCCATTACAGGGGCTTGGCTGGGGCTACAGGTTTACCTGATGGAAGGTTTTGGCATGAAGCAGCCGAATGGCTTTGTGCGAAGTGAGAAGCCTTTTTCTGCCGAGGAGGATACGTGCTATCCACTGGATTTTGAGGAGATTTTAGCGACGACAAAAAGGGAATTCCCTGCATTGGACGTAAGGAATATCCGCCCCACCACAAATGGCGAAGGTATCGTCCAAGTGCTGGGTGATGTTAAAGGTCAAGCCTATGAAAGGAGGTCCAATAAACTCTATTTGGATAAAAGGGATTTTAGTACGCAGCGCAAATACAATATCAGCGCACAAGGCTTCGGGGACAAGCTTTATTATGTCCAAGAATCTTTCCACTTTGGTGATTTTGGAGGCCTTCCGCTAAAGCTACTTTATGCTGTCTTGGCTTTGGGGTCTGCCTTTCTCTCCTTGAGTGGGTTTATCATTTTCCTGGAACGAACCAAGAAGAAGCGGGCGCAGCAGGCCAAGTACATCCCGCTAAGGCCGCTTTTGATCCGGTGGGGCGGTGGAATGGTTGCTTTTCTGGTCATCGTGGCGGTGCTAAGCACCAATTTCGGTATTGCCGTACCTTCCTTACTGGTCACGACGGGGATTTATGGGTTTTTTATTTATTTGGTCATTAAGGCCATTTGGAAACGGTTTGCCGGAGCAAGGCCGTTTTCGGGCACATCTGATTCCGTGGTATGAAGAAGAAGATAGACATTTTGCACCAGCACTTTCTCGTCCCCACGCTATTGGCATTGGCTTCCATTACCTTGGTGATGACGCTATATTTCTCCTTTGAGTGGCATAGTGCAGCTGAAGTGCCAGAAGAGGAGCCCTTTTTTACTTATCGGGAAGATGTTTCCAGCCGGGCATATCAAGCTGAAATGGGGCTGCTTGCAGTGTTGTTTTTAGGCATCACAGTGAGCTGCATAGGAGCAGTGTTCATGAAGCATCGCCTGGTGGGGTTTGTGGCCCTGGCCATAGGGATTTTGGGGATACTTTACTTGGCCTTTTAGTGGTGCCGGTTAGGGTGGATTCCCTACAGCCTTTGAGAGTGGTTATTTGAGGATCACCGGCACGTAAACAATAATTAATGATTTCATAGACGAAATAAATTGACTTTTTGGCTTGGTATTAGTTAATTGATCTTTTCCACTAATCAGTTGAGCTACAGGGCTAAGAAGACTGGTGTCAAATGCGGTTGCCATGAAAGCAGTAACAATTTTTTGTATGATGTTTCTTTGGGCACAAGGGTGCTGGGCGCAGTATTGGGATTTTGAGCAGCCCGATTATTCCAAAATAGAAGGAGCCGTCAAGAATAGGGCTTCCGAAATGTATTATCCGAAACTGTTGGAGCGCTTTCAGCAAGCAGATGCTACCCTTGGCCTTTCCGAGTTGAGGCATTTGTATTATGGGTTTGTGTTTCATCCGGATTACAAGGCCGATAAATCAGCCCAAGTGAAGGATAGCCTTGAAGTCATCCTTCAAAAGGAAACGCATAGCGAGGAAGACTTAAAGCAAATCGTATCTTTTAGTGAGAAGATCCTTGATAAATATCCTTTTGAGATCAATACGATGAATTATCAATTGTATGCACTGGAACACCTTGGAGATACTACAGCTTATAAGGAAGTTAGCTTCCAAATGGAAATGATCTTTGAGACCATGCTCAGTTCTGGGGACGGTGCATCCAAGGCCTCGGCATTTTACGTGATTGATCCCGCCCATGAATTGATCTTGATGGAGGCACTGGGACTACGGTCTGAGGACAACCCGCAGGCCATGGGGAAATATGATTTTTTGGAATTGGCGGCCAATGATATTGGTTTGGAAGGATTGTATTTTGATCTTAGTCCTTACAGAAATATAATCTTACATTCATTAAGTAACCATAACCTTTAATCACACACGTATGAAAACACAGTCCCAGACCTCCAAGGACTACTTTAAAAGCCTGAATGTCCTTCATGGCATGCTCTTGATGGCACAGATCGCCTTTTTATTGGCGGCCTATTTCTTTACAGATCGGGCTGTTGTAAATAATGACGAATTGGATGCGGTGTTTAGGTACCTTATTCCGGTCATGGTCTTGGCTGGGATTGCGGGGAGCAATTTGCTGTTTAAGAAGCAGCTGGCTAAGCTTGTCGAGATGACTGCGCTAAAAGCTAAGCTCACCGGTTACCTGAGCAGTTTGGTGGTGAAATATGCCATATTGGAAATTCCTGCCATGATGGCTATTGTCGCTTATTTTATTACGGCCAATTACCTCTATCTGTGGATGGCCATGGTGGTGCTGGTCGTGTTTATTCTTGACCGGCCGTCCATGGGGAGGGCCATCGCAGACCTTCAGCTAAGCCTCTCAGAGCGACAAAAAGTCGAAAACCCCAACGAGGTAATTGCTGAAGTGAATGTCCGATAAGTGGCGGTTCGGAGCGTTTTAATAGCTGTCGGTTTTCACCTCATCGATATGGTGTAGGTTTTGATATATTTCTATGCTAAACACCCGGACCGTATCTCCTCGGTAGGTGGCGTAATGGGTCTCTTTCAGGATCCGCTTATCAAATCCCGCTATTACTTTTGGGCGGTCGGCAGTATTCCATTGGACAAAGACTCCATCATATTGCTGGTTCTCGAACTGGTCAATTCCAGGCCAGTGGTCAAACTGGTTTTTTCTCCTGCCGAGGTTGATGGTGTAGGTTTGCGGGTTTCCTTCCACGTAAAAAGCCATTTCTGAAGCCAAATGGTAGCTGTCGCTAAAGATAAAGTGTTTTTGTAATTGCAATGAGTCTACGAGAAAATCAATTCGTGCTCCCATTTCCCGGTATCCTGCCAGTCGGGCCAAGGGATCCTTATCCGGCCGCAGTACCTTTCTGAAACCTATTGCATCCAATGGAGCGGGCTTCATGATCAAAATCAAAAGGATGCCCGAAATGGCCGTGGCATAAGTAGCGTACTTTTTCCATCCCTGGCCCACAAGTGTCAAGACATACGCCATGGCAATGGGCAAGGTGACGTACGCGAAAGCAGGCCAATTGACCTCTACCCGCTTGGTGATGGAAATCAGGAAAAACATCATCCAGACCAAAATGGCCGGTAGCAGGTTGAAGAGCATTTTTCGTTCCTTGTATTTTACCAATCTCCTGATCGCCATGACCATAAAGGGAATAAAGAAAGCAGAAATAATCCCCAGCTGGCCGCCAACATATTCTGAAATGTATTTCAGGGATTCTCCCATATCAAAAGGCTCGCTCTCCCCTTCTACACCTCCCAAAGTGCCCACGTGCCTAAAGGTGACAAAATCATGCTGAAAGTTCCAGATGATGATCGGAATGAAGGAAAGCGAGAAAACGAGGCAGTAGACATAAAAGCCCTTTTGCTTTAGCTGTTTAAAATCTACCAAGAGCAGGTAAAGAAATATCAGCGGAATAGCCAATACCATGGTGTTTTTGGATAACATGCCCATTGCACTGGCTAAGCCTGCATAAACCCAGTAAGAGGTTTTTTGGGAAACCGTGGCGCGGTATAGCCAATAGAAGCTTAATGCCCAGAAAAAGAGCAGGGAAGAGTCGGTGGTATGGAAAAAGGATGCCAAATGGAAGTAGGGCATCACGATGAGCATCAGTGCAGCCCAAAACCCAATCCTCGGATCACGATACATCTGCTGTCCCAATTCGAAAATCACCCACGCCGTTCCCGCTGAAAAAAGGACGGCACTTAGCCTAACAGCCACGTCGGTATTTCCCAGAATCCCAGTGAAGATAAAGTTATAAACGGCAATCATCAAGGGTTTGGAATAGTAGTTCCAGTCCAAGTTTTGGGACCAAAGCCAGTATTGGGTTTCCTCGGAGAACAGGCTCAGGGAGGTGGTGGCGGTAAACAGGATCTTAAAAAAAGAAACGATCGCCAATACGGCAATCAAGTAGATTCTGAGCTGTTTGGTATCTTTCATTGCAAAATATTTTGGTCATGGGACAATATGGTGTGCTGTCAACATGAAGCTACAAATCTGTCAAAAAGCCGTTAAATAATTAGCATTTTTTTGATTTTTTGCTGCAGGAAACGGGCAGAAAAACTTCTTGGCTCCGCTTTAAGCAGTGGAAAGGGGAAAAGTTTGGGGGTGATAGTGGGTGAATACGCTTGTTAGAAAGGCCATTTCCATGGCTTTATCCTGATGCGGAGAGGTTGGTAGCCGGGTTTAAGCTCAGACAGGGCAACTTTTTTCTTTTTGAGTAAGCCTTTCTTGTAGGTTTTTCCCTTAAAGTAAGTTCTCACGATAGTTCTAGCTGCGAAAGCAGATCCCACTCCAAGGACCGAACCAGCCATGACATCGAGGATAAAGTGCTGCATCAGGTAAACCCTGCTAAAGCCAATCAGAACGGCTACGAGCAGAAAACCTAGTTGAAGCCGGTGGCGCTTCGGGTAAAGCATGGCCAGCATGGTCATCAGTGCAAAGGCAGTAGCGGTATGGCCAGAGGGAAAGGAGTGCCAATGGTGCATGGGAACGCCGGCTACCTGAACCAAGTCGATGTCCTTGAAAAATTCTGCCGGACGTGGAGAATGGACAAAAACCAACCGTTTTAGGATCACGGATAAAACCATATGGATGGCAGCATTGAACACACAGAGGATACCGTGTGCAAAGCGGTAATAGAGCAATATTGGAAATACGGCCAAAAAGATCAGCCCATCACCGGCATGGGTGATAAAAGAAAAGAACAAATCGGCCAACAAAAAGTGATGCCGATTAATAAAAAGCTCATAATCCCCTTTGGGCACATTCAATAAAACAATCCCGCCAATAATAAAAGTCAAAAAATAAAAGAAGAGGTAAACGTCCGGTATAGATTTCTTTTTCATTGCTTTACGTTACTGTTTCAAAGGTAAAAGCTTCTCATAACAAGTGCGTTAAGTGAAAATCATGGCTACGTTAAAAAAACAAAACCCGCTCACTTGAGCGGGTTTGTCATTGCATTATTTGGAATTGGGTTATATTGTCATTGTCGTGCGAGTACTAGTTTTTCCTTGAATTTTTTGATTTGTCTCCTGAGGCCTTCGATGGCCTCGTCAGCAGCACCTTCAAAACTATCCGTCTGATGTTTTGCAAATAACTGCTTACCGGGTACATTCAATTTGATTTCAACGATCTTGTTCTTATTGTTCTCGTTTTTATCGAGCCTCATAAACACCTCACCGTCAATTATGCGATCATAAAACGTGTCCAACTTATCAGCCTTTTTTTGAATAAAATCAATCAGCTTTTGATCAGCGTCGAAATGGATTGAATGCATTTGTAATTTCATAGTATTAACGTTTTAAAAGTTAAACTTTTATTTAGGCTTTAGGATGTGCTTGATCAAACACAGCCTTCAGTTTTTCCATAGAATTATGCGTGTATACTTGTGTGGCCGCGAGATTCGCATGCCCAAGCAAGTCCTTTACCGCGTTGAGGTCAGCTCCTTTATTGAGCAGGTGCGTCGCAAATGTGTGTCTCAGAAGGTGAGGACTGCGCTTGGACGTCTGCGCAAAAAGGTCTAGATATTTCCTCACGATCCGGTAAATTATCATAGGGTATGCTTGCTTTTTACTAATAGTAACGATAAAATAATCACTCTCGTTTACATTTGAAAATGTTTCTTTAAAATCTTTTTTGTACGAAATAATATTCTCTATTAATGTATTAGTTAATGGTATTATTCGTTGCTTTTTTCTTTTTCCATAAACTTTTACGGTTTTGCCTTGAATGTCAATGTCTTTCCATGTCAATCCGATCAGTTCGGAAAGCCGGACACCAGTGAGGTATAAAAATTCCATGACCATCTTGTCCCGTTGGCCTTCAAAGCCAGCTTCATATTCCAAGTCATTGAGCAACTGGTCCATGGTGGATTCTTGGACAAACTCGGGAAGTTTTTTTGAGGTTTTTAATGCCCTTAGTTTGTAGGTGGGGTCTTTGGTAATTTCTCCCGATCTGAGTAAAAATTTATAAAACGACCTTAAGGTGGCCATCTTTCTATTGACGGTGGTGGCAGAAAGCCCCTGTTCTACGAGGTCCACGATCCAAGCCCGAATTTCACCGTGTCCTGCTTGGGTAAGGTCTGCTGTCTCAAAGGACTGCTCTAAAAATTCCTTGAACTGTTCAAGGTCTTTTTCATAGGCTAGTACCGTGTGCGCACTGGCCCGTTTTTCGTGTTCAAGATAGTTTATAAAAGAAAAGAGCATATCGATGTAATTCTTACACCAATATGCTCAATTATTTTCAGGAAGGAAAATAAATTATTTACCTTCTTCGTCTCTCAGTCGTTGTTTGTAGGAAGCTTTGATCACTTCCGTTCTTCTTTTTACAGAAGGCTTTTCAAAATGCTGACGAGATCTCAGTTCGCGGATTGCTCCGGTTCTGTCAAATTTCTTCTTAAAACGCTTAAGCGCTTTTTCGATAGATTCGTTCTCTTTTACGTTTACTACGATCATATATAACACCTCCTTTCGGCTGCAAAGGTAGAAAGATGATTTTGGAAAACCTATATTCCATTGAGAATTATTGCTTATTGTTACCAGTAAGGGGCGGTAGCTGCTTGGAATTGGCCATTCCGAGGCGCCACTTATGCCTAGAGGATGTAAACATTTCCTATATTTGTAGACAAGGAACCAGGAAATATGAGAGAAGACTATCTTAAGGGCGATGATGAGCACATGAGCCAGACCGACAAGGACTTTGAGAAAGCCTTGCGGCCGTTGAGCTTTGATGACTTTACCGGGCAACAGAAAATTGTGGACAATATCCAGGTGTTTGTCATGGCTGCAAAAAAGCGCGGAGAGTCCTTGGACCATGTGCTTTTGCACGGCCCTCCTGGCCTTGGGAAAACGACCTTGAGTCACATCATCGCCAATGAACTGGAGTCTAGTTTGAAGATTACTTCGGGGCCGGTGTTGGACAAGCCTTCCGATTTGGCAGGGCTCCTGACCAACCTGGAGGAAGGGGATGTCCTTTTTATCGATGAAATACACCGTCTAAATGCCGTGGTGGAGGAATACCTCTATTCGGCGATGGAAGATTTTCGTATTGATATCATGCTGGACTCGGGGCCTAACGCCCGGTCGGTTCAGATTTCCCTGAATCCCTTTACCCTCATAGGTGCCACTACCCGTTCCGGTTTGCTCACTTCTCCATTGCGGGCCCGTTTTGGGATAAATGCCCGTTTGGAATACTATGACGCCAAGCTCCTGACCACGATCGTGACACGCTCTGCCAATATCCTGGGTGCTCCTATCGATGAAGTGGCGGCGTATGAAATCGCTCGCCGGAGCCGTGGAACGCCGAGGATCGCAAATACGCTCTTGCGGAGGACCCGTGATTTTGCCGATATCAAAGGCAACGGCACCATTACACTGGATATTGCAAAAGTCGCCTTGGACGCCTTGGATGTGGACGAAAATGGCCTTGACGAGATGGATAACCGGATCCTTACGACCATTATTGAAAAATTCAAGGGTGGGCCCGTTGGGATTTCTACGATTGCTACAGCCTGTGGCGAGGAGGGCGAGACGATCGAAGAGGTGTACGAACCTTTCTTGATTCAGGAGGGCTACTTGAAAAGGACTTCAAGGGGCAGGATTGCAACGGAGTTGGCTTATAAGCACCTGAACATCCGACCGCATTTTGGTGGGCAAAGTGGGAGTCTGTTTGGAGAATAGGGATATAATGTCATCTTTGGAGCGGGGGCTAAAAGAGAAGGAGAAATGTCGGCAATGATTCAAAAAGATAAACATGCAGCCATCATCAAGCGACTTGCCTCAGCGTTGGGGTTCACGTATTGCGGGATTGCAAAAGCTGGTTTTTTGGAGGAGGAAGCCCCTCGGCTGGAAGCTTGGCTAAACAGTAAGTATCATGGTGAAATGGCCTACATGGCCAACCATTTTGACAAGCGGCTGGATCCGACAAAGCTTGTGGAAGGAGCTAAAACGGTGGTCAGCCTTATTTATAATTATTACCCGGAAAAAAAGCTGCCAGAAGGGGCTGATGACTATAAAATTGCCAAGTACGCTTATGGAAAGGATTATCATTTTGTCATCAAGGATAAGTTAAAGGAGTTTCTTTATCGGTTAAGAGAAGCTGTGGGAGACGTGGAAGGCAGGGCATTTGTCGATTCAGCGCCTGTTATGGAGCGCCAATGGGCCGAGAAAGCCGGATTGGGCTGGAGGGGTAAGAATAGCCTGCTGCTCAACCGAGATATGGGAAGTTTTTTTTTCTTGGCGGAGTTGATTATCGATTTGGAGGCGACCGCCGATGATCCGGTGACCAAGGATTATTGCGGAACCTGTACCCGCTGCATGGACGCATGTCCCACCGATGCCATTGTGCAACCCGGTGTGGTGGATGGTAGCCGGTGTATTTCATATTTTACCATAGAGCTAAAGGATGAGCTTCCTGCTAGCATGAAAGGTAAATTTGCCAATTGGATGTTTGGCTGCGATATCTGCCAAGATGTTTGTCCATGGAACCGCTTTTCCACCCCCCATCAAGAGCCCCAATTCCAGCCAAATCCCGAAATTGCCGAAATGACTAAGCGGGATTGGGAAGAAATCACCCAGGAAACGTTTAGCAAGGTCTTTCAGAAATCTGCTGTGAAGCGAACCAAGCTGTCCGGTCTTAAGCGGAACATTCGCTTTCTGGATGATGCAGAAGGAAATAAGGAGTGATGTTAAGCTTAGCTCTGGACTTTTTGGACCCTGTCGACAATGCGGTGAACGATATCATCCAATTCGTGACATGCCGCGTCCATTTCGTGGAGAAAACTGTTGTTCTCGTCGTCATCAAACCCATATTCTTTAACATAACTGATCAGGCCCAATAGCTTGGACAAGGGACCGCGGACTTCATGGGATTGCATCCAATTGATTTCTGTGAATTCTTGGTTCTGACGCTCTATTTTTTCGATATAAGCCTTTATTTTGGATAAATCCTGCATGGTTCCCACCATCCCGGAGGCTTCTCCTTCCTCGTCATATATCACAAATCCTTTGTCAAAGACATTGGCGTACGTGCCGTCACTTCTTCGAAATCGGTATTCTTCTTCCCAGCGCGTTTCACGTTTTTCAGAGACGTGTGCCTTCATTTTTTCCAATACACGATCCTTGTCCTCGGGGTGAATTTTTTTGACCCAATGCTCGATGGAGGTTTTGCCAAATGGGGTTTTATGGCCAAACAGTCCTTCGTAGTTTTCATTCCAATAGATCGTCTTTTCCCGGATTGACCATTCCCAGATGGCTTCTTCGGATGCCCTGGTGATAAAGTTGTACCGCTTGTTGACCAGCTGTACCAGGTGATTTGCTTCTTTTATTTCTGTAATATCATTGAAGATGACCAGTGTGCCCTTTTTGCCCCTGCCGTGGTCAAAGGCGCTGGCGGTAAACAGCATTTGTAACGGTTTTCCATTCCAGCCAATTAAGGTAGAGCTGTAGCTTTCCTTTCCCCTTTTGCACAGTTGTAGTTTTAGGTCTTTGAGAAATTTTTGATACGTTTGTTCGGTTTCGAAATATTGTCTCAAGGTTCCAAAATTCCTGCTTTGCCAATCCACACCAAACAATTTGCAGGCACTGGGATTAAGGTAAATGATCTTATCATCTGGAGAGAGGGCCATAATGCCGTTTTCGATTTGCCTGACGATCTTTCCTGACGCTATGGAAGAGGATACGTCAAATAACCTGAATTTTCTGAGGGCAACCAAAGCGGCAATCGAAAAGGTGGTGAGTGTGGTGGAGGTAATGGGAATGTCTATCATCCCCAGGGCCGAGAAATAGACCTGGGTGATGATTCCCTGAACTACTGGGATACACCCCCCTAAGAATAACACCAAAATTTGTTTTCTTAGAATGGGGCTGTTGCGATTGTTCAGGTATTCGATCATCAACACGGCTAAACTGGCCAATGCCAAGATACCGACCCATGCTCGGCTGAACAGGTCATAGGAATCCGGTCGAATTCCAGTGATATAGCCCCAGTTTTCGTCATGGCTTAGGATTACTTCGTTAAGATTTGCCAGGTAAACAACATAAGAAAGGGCAGATATCCCGTAAATGGTAATGAGAAAGAAGCGGTTTTTGATGATGGGATGGTTGGTGTAGTAGCACAGAAAATGAAGGATTAGTGCCCCGATAAACATCCAGCCGAAATCCAATGATCTTGAAATATGGCAAGCCAGTTCATAGTCAATGTTTATCCGCATTAAGGTGTCCTGAATTTGCCAAGTGATCAAGGAGATCAAAAACAAGAGGAAAATATTGGTTTCCCGGTTGCTGGGGTACACCCAGAAGATGTACCCAAAGATACCGACATTGAGTAATGCCGGTATCAAGGAAATAGCGACGTAAAATAAGTTAATGTCTTGCAACATAATGAGTTCAGTAGGGATGTAGTAGTTTGCATTTAATACCAATTTGATAAGTGCGTTTAACGCGCTTGGTATTTACATAAATATATGGTTTTGTGTATTATATACACAAAAAATTAAAGATTAAATCTTTGAAAAAGGCAAAATGGCGTCAAGGTATAGGGCTAAATGCCAAATAGTTGAAGTTAAGGACGAAAATATGTTATTTTCACTAGTTTGGCATGGGGCTGTTGTGCCTTAACATTCTTCATAAGTGAACATGTCAACGACAAATTGCAGTAGGTTAAATGGTTAGAATGGTATTTTAAACACAGAAAACTTAAATTATCAAAGATGGTTTCCTTCAGATTGGTGTCAGGAGCCGAGCGGTTTCATACAAAAAGTGCCAAAATTAGGTGAAATAGATTCTGTGCTCTTGTAGCTCACCACGGCAGGCAGCCGTCACATTCACCATAAGTGCTAAAAGCAGGATTCCTCGGGATCGATAAATTTCTTTATTGTATCGAAACTATGATACGCCACCAAGGCCCTAAGGCACAAAGCAATTATAGATTTCTTTTGGTAAAGGCTACACAAGGATGGAGTTGGTGCCTTTTTGATTTCTGATCCCAGTTTTTAAGGCTAAAAACAAAAAAAGGATACCGTATCCAGTATCCTTTGTAGTAGCGGGAACAGGGCTGTTTTAAAATACTGGTAAATAGAGTATTGTGAAAAAAGGGGGACAGGTTCATTTTTGTTTTATAGCGCTGAATTTATTTGAATCGTATTATTCAAAATAGGCTCCTATTGTCATATAAGCCCATTTTTTATTTCGAATTTTTGAATGATCTTTTTTCTTTTTGATGTAAAAAGCTGAAAATCGCCCTACTTGAAGATGTACAAATTTCAGAAAACGAACCTTTGATTTAGAATTGAATTCATTTGCATATTTTGGTTTTAGTTTGTATTTCTTTAAATTCTAAATCTGCTCCATGAGTAAGAAAGGAGAAAAGTGGGCCTTCTGCCAAGAAATTGGTAGAGATCCTGGAAGAAGAGCTATAAGGCGGGCAAAATAAAACCTATGACTTTTACACTCAATCTTCAAGCAGAGGAAGGCCTAATATAAATATTCTTGTATGGCTTTGGATCTCTACTCAATTTAGTAAAAAAGAAATTATGTCATTCTAAAATTTACAATGTTAGCTTCATCAGAATATCTGTCTGCTTATCTTCTCCGAGTATAAAAACATGCTTATCAAATTCCACAAATCCGTTCTTTTTGTAAAAAGCAATAGCCCTCGAGTTCTCTTCCCGAACTCCCAACCAAATATATTCCAAATTTTTCAGGACTGCTAAATGAATGGCTTGATCGAAAAGGAATTGTCCTATCATTTTTCCATGAAATTCGCTCAAAACATAAATTCTTTCTATTTCAAGAGATCTTTCATCTTTCAATTCTGTCTGGGACAGACCAAAATTCACTTTTAGATAACCAACCACAATTCCCTCCATTTTAGCGAAATAAAATTTTGAGTTTGTGTCAGAATATTCTGATTTTAATTTAGCCTCTGTAAAATTCTCCTCTAAATACTTTTTCATATCGCCTTCCGTGTTTGAACCAGAAAAGGTCTCATGAAAAGTCTTCTTACTAATTTCCTGCAGCTGTCTTATTTCATCAGATGCCACTTCAACTAATGTTAGATCTCCCATTTTGAATCAAATATTCCATTCATAATTCAGCCATTCTTTATTTTCAGATGTTCCAAGACTTTCATAAAACCGTTGTCCATTTAAATTCCAAAGAGCAACCGTCCATTTGATTTGAGTACAATGATTTAATTCAGCCTCCTTTCTCACGTACTCCATCAGTTGTTCTCCTATTTTTCTTCCGCGATTATTTTTATCGACAAACAATTTTTTCTAATAGATTTCGGGTCTATTTTGAGTGGTATATGGAAGGAGATAGTACATAAGCATACTTATGATTTTGTCATTCTCTTCGGCAACCATGCTATAAAAATCTGGCGGGATTTTTTGAAAGCCGGTAAATCTGACTATCTCAGGTGTTATTATAAAAGAGTCGATATATTTTTCAAATACAGCAAGTTCCTTCATCAGTTACCAAATTTTGTCACTGTCTTTTTCTTTTGCTTTTCGAATGACTATACTCATATATCTAGTAACATTTAGTGAACTGAAACAGCTTTGAGCCCGATGATGGATGCTATCAACGTAAAGAGAAAAAGCATTCTCAATAAAGTTACTGGTTCTTTAAATATAAGTACGCCCATAATCACCGTTCCTACAGCACCGATCCCGGTCCAAACTGCATAAGCAGTCCCAATCGGTAATGTTTGAGTAGCTTTAACAAGTAATCCCATACTTATTCCGAGAGCTATTAAAAAACCCAAATACCATAAGTACATCTCTTTGCCAGCTGAAATCTTTGCTTTTCCTAGACAAAAAGCAAAAGCTACTTCAAATAAACCTGCAATAACCAATAAAATCCAATTCATTTTCCCTCTCTTTTTGTATGCAAAGCTCTGAAAAGAATGAGAGAAAAAATTATACAAATGTTAAAAAATGGAATAGCTACATCAATTCACGGCGAATTCTACTTAAACTTACCTGGTTAATACCTAAATAAGAGGCAATATGCCCCAATTGAACCCTTTTGATAGTCAGGAAATTTGATTAAAAGTTCCTCATACCGCTCGGAAGCTGTTCCAGACTGTCTTGAAATCAATCGTTTTTCAGTTTTGATCAACTCATTTTCTGCAAATCTTCTGCCCCAATTTGCAATTTCAATGGATTCGTTAAAAAGTCCTTGAAGACACTTGGAATTTAATTCATAGAGTACACTGTCTTCCAATAGTTCTATATATTCATATCCCTTCTGATTTGCAATAAAACTATTTAACGAAGCAACGGTATCCCCTTCCTTACCAAATGCAAAAGTAATTTCCTGATCACCAATTTTTGCAAAAGTACGAGCTATTCCCGTTTTAATAAAATAGATGTTTCGCTCTATCCGATCTGCAGAAATTATAATATAGTTTTTTCTACAATAAACTTCTGCAATGTTTTCTGTTACCAAGCGTTTTGACTCCTTCGACATTGGGTAAGTTTTATTTAGAATCTCATCGATTTCCATAATTTTTAGGCATTTGAATACCAAAACCTTACAAATCTAAACTATTCATATCATATTCAAAGGACATTTATTTGAAAAAATGAGTCTATTGGTTTAGCTGGGATGGGTTCGTTCGGCATTTACAGTTTATTTGAATCATATCATTTTGAAACTCATAAAATATGGCTTTAGGGGCCGGCCGTATGAGTACGGTATTTGTTTTAGTTTTTGAATGATCTTTTTTCTTTTTGATGTATAAAGCAGAAAATCGATCTATTTGAACATGTCCAAATTTCAGAAAACGAGCATTTGCTTTAAAATTGAATTCATTTGCATGTTTTTGAATATCATTTCCACCTCGTAAAATTCGTACGGTACGAGCCGTACGAGGTGTACGAATCCGACAGTGCTTTGAAGAGATCAAACATACTTGCAGGATATAGTCCTGTGTGAGGTTTAGGAGTTGGATTCTCCTTTGCCTACTTGATTACCAGCTGGCAATCCTATCAATTCGTAATTGGTGCTTCTTCCTCTTGCTGCTTCTTTTTGCAAGATCCCTTTCTCAATAAGGTCGTTAATATCCCTAACTGCTGAATCTTTAGAGCACTTTGCAATCTTTGCCCATTTGGACGAGGTTAATTTCCCGTCAAATCCATCCATTAGCCTATTCAATAACTTTCTTTGTCGGTCGTTTAATGCAGTATCCACATGCTTTTGCCAAAAAGCAGCTTTGAACAAGACTTTTGAAAGTATTAAATCCGTGGACCTTAAAGCGTTGATCAAACAATTTAAAAACCAAACAATCCAATCAGTTATATCCAAATTGCCCTTTTGCGTTTTTTCCAATATCTCATAATACTGTTTTCTTTCCAACCGGACCTGGGCAGACATACTGTAAAAACGTTGGTTACTTTTGTCAGCTTGCGCCAGCAGCATATCGGTCAATGCCCTGATAATTCTTCCATTTCCATCTTCAAAAGGGTGGATGGTTACAAACCATAAATGGGCGATTGCTGCTTTCATTACCAAGTCTATTTTACTGTTGTTGACCCAATCTAGAAATCGGGTCATTTCTTTTTCAACCAGATTGGAATCAGGCGCTTGAAAATGAACCCTTTCTTTCCCCATTGCCCTGGATACAACCTGCATAGGCCCGGTAGTATCTTTTCTCCAATCTGCTACGGTAATTTTGTACATCCCACTTCTTCCTGTGGGAAACAAAGCTGCATGCCAGTCAAAAAGCCTGTCAGCTGTCAATGGGTCAAAGCATCTTTGGGTAGCGTCAAGCATCATTTCAACTACTCCTTCGACACTTCTGTCAGCATCCACTGCTCCTGCTATTTCCATTCCCAATCTACGGGCAATTGATGAACGCACTTGGTCAGGATCAAGGAATTCGCCTTCTATCTCCGATGATTTTAATACATCAAGGGTCAATGTATCAAGTAGCGCCTCATTTCTCAAATCGAAACCCAATGTTTCCATTTTTCCAATAAGCCTACCCTGTAAATTTCTTGCCTCACTTAACAGGTCCAAGAAGTCATTACTGTTCCAGGTAAATTCCGGCCAATTGTCTTTTTGATGTATAAAAGCTTTCATTCAATGTACTATTTGCAACGAAAATAATCTTTATTCGATGCTAATCAAAATTAATCGTTGCTTATTTTGCATCAAACAGCACCCTTATTCGCTGCAGGGGCGTCTCTTTTGCTTTGACTAACGCTATTTATGGTTGACCAAAAAGAAAAAATAGGCTTGAAATAGCAGTTTACAAATAACAGAACATTAACATTTGAAAAACTCATGTTAAAATTCTTGTTCTATTCAAATGGATTTGAAATACAGGTAAAAAGGGGGACAAAAAGGAGGACGAAAAAGGGGACAAATTTGAGTCATTTGGAACCAGTTGGAATTGAATTGAATCAAACGTGGTTTATTAACTGCGTCAGAACTCCTATAAAACACAAAAAGTTGACCACGAATGATCAACTAATTGTTTAGTAGCGGGAACAGGACTCGAACCTGTGACCTTCGGGTTATGAGCCCGACGAGCTACCAACTGCTCCATCCCGCGATATATCTTTATATAATTTATATCTTTTATCTAAATTAAAGGCGGCTTTGACTTTTTCAATGCCCTGTTTCCTTTATTGTGATACAAAGGTAGGCAGAATTTATGAAAAATCAAGTACCTTTGTGAAAATATTTAACGTATGACCGAAAAAACACATAAGGCTGGTTTTGTAAATATCATTGGGAAACCAAATGTCGGCAAGTCCACATTGATGAATGTATTGGTAGGTGAGCGCCTTTCGATTATTTCTTCTAAAGCGCAGACCACCCGCCATCGTATTCTCGGGCTGATGAACGGAGATGATTACCAGATCGTGTTTTCGGATACCCCTGGCATGCTCAAGCCTAAATATGAGCTGCACAAAAGCATGATGAGCTTTGTGAACCTTTCTTTGGAGGATGCAGATGTCATTGTCTTTGTCACAGACTTGTATGAAACCGATAATGAAATAGAAGAAGTCATTGAGAAAATCAACCACGCAGGTGCACCGGTGTTGTTGGTGATCAATAAGATAGACCTATCGAAAGAAAACAAACTGGAAGAAGTTACCCAGTATTGGACCGAACGGATCAAGGCCGATACGGTCATTCCAGTGTCGGCCCTGGAGAATTTCAACATCGAGCGGATCATGCAGGAAATCCTCGATAGACTTCCTGTCCATCCGCCTTATTACGATAAGGAGGAACTTACCGATAGGCCAGAGCGTTTCTTTGCCTCTGAGATTATCAGGGAGAAGATCTTTACCAATTATAAAAAAGAAATCCCCTACAGTACAGAAGTGGCCATCGACCAATTTACGGAAGATGATAAGCTCATCCGCATCCGAGCCATTATCTTTGTGGAGCGGTCCAGCCAAAAGGGCATTATCATAGGTGATAAAGGCAAGGCCATCAAGCATGTGGGGATTCAATCCCGGGAGGCGTTGGAAGCCTTTTTTGGTAAGCAAGTGTATCTCGAGACCCATGTAAAGGTGGAGGATGACTGGCGAAAAAATAAAAACAAACTAAGAAAATTCGGTTACGATCAGTAGCCTTACAAACCGTAGAAAAAATGGCAAATATAGTAGCAATAGTAGGGAGGCCAAATGTGGGCAAATCCACTTTCTTTAACCGGCTCGTCGAACAGCGGAAGGCTATCGAGGACAATGAAAGTGGGGTCACCAGAGACCGGCATTATGGGCATGCCCAGTGGGGAGGAAAGTTTTTCTCGGTGATCGATACCGGTGGATATGTGACGGGATCGGAGGATGTTTTTGAGGCGGAGATACGGAAGCAGGTGAAGCTGGCAGTGGAAGAGGCTTCTGCCATCCTTTTTGTAGTGGACTGTATCGACGGATTGACGGATTTGGACAAGGAATTTGCCAATGAGCTGCGCGGTACCAATAAGCCTATCTATATCGTGGCCAACAAAGCAGATACCCAGGAAAGGGCATTTATGGCCAATGAATTTTATGAGCTTGGTCTAGGTGAAGGGACCGTTTATCCCATCGCAGCAGCAAGTGGGAGTGGTACCGGTGACTTGCTCGATGAACTGGTTACCCTTTTTGACGATGAAGGCATCGAAAATCCAGATGAGGGCATTCCGAAAATCGCCATTCTTGGTCGTCCCAATGTAGGGAAGTCTTCTTTCTTGAATGCCCTGCTGGGAACGGAAAGGACCATCGTAACAGATGAAGCAGGAACCACTCGGGATACGATCAATTCCTACTACACCCTTTATAGTAAGAACTTTATCATTTCAGATACCGCGGGGATCCGTAAAAAGTCTCGGGTAAAGGAAGACATCGAGTTTTATTCTGTCATGCGTTCCTTGCGGACGTTGGAGGACTCTGACGTGGTCATCGTCATGGTGGATGCTACACGAGGACTTGAGTCTCAAGATATCAACCTGATCTCACTGGCCATTAAAAATAATAAGGGAGTCATGATCATGGTAAACAAGTGGGACCTTATCGAAAAGGACCATAAGACCATGAACAAGTTTAAAGATGATATGATGGAAAAACTGGGCGAGAACCGTTGGATTCCGATTATCTTTACCTCTATGCTGACCAAGCAGCGTATTTTCCAAGCCATTGAATTGGCGGTTCAGGTGTATGAAAACAAGACACGTAAAATCACCACTTCCCAGCTAAACGATAAGATGCTGCCCGAAATCGAGCGATACCCTCCGCCAGCATGGAAGGGAAAGTATATAAAAATCAAGTATATCACCCAGCTGCCAACCAAAAATCCGGTGTTTGCTTTCTTCTGCAATTTGCCCCAATACCTGAAGTCACCTTATACCAGGTATTTGGAAAATAGGATTAGGGATCACTTTGATTTTCAGGGTGTTCCGATTAAAATCACCTATAAGAGAAAATAAAAAATATTTTTTCTCAAAGTGCTTGTAAATATTGAAAGTGGTAGTACATTTGCGTGCTTATTTTAAGAAAAACACATGAAAAAAGTTATTGCTTTATTCGCCCTTGCTGGTCTGGTATTGACCACTTCTTGCGGCAAAAAAGAAGTTGAACAAACTGAAGAAATGATCGAGACTCAAATCGAAGAGACTGAGCAAGTGATCGAAGAATCAGTGGAGGAACTTGAAGAAACAGTGGAAGATACTGTAGATTCAGTGGAAGAAACGGTAGAAGAGGTAACGGAAGAAATCAACGGTTAATCCTCCCATCAAAAGTGAACTTATCGAAGCACCGAGTAATCGGTGCTTTTTTTTTATATTTGTAGTGCATGAGTTCTAGCGTAGCTACAAAATTGGCCCGGGTTTTTAAGGTAAAGGTTCCGGAAAAAGCCGCCCCCTATTGCTTGAAGTTATGGGAAGAGGCGCCTTTTCATTTTACCGTCAGCAAATCCCGGGTGTCTAAGCTGGGGGATTTTCGGTTTAGGTCAGACCAAAAAGTTCAGACCATCACCATAAACCATAACCTGAATCCCTATCAATTCCTAATGACCTACATTCATGAAGTCGCCCATCATCGTGCCTTTTCGGAATATGGCACTCGTATCAAACCACACGGTCCAGAATGGAAAAGAACCTTCAAGAAGCTCATGTATCCGGTATTGACGCATGAGGTCTTCCCTAGAGATCTGCTCATTCCGCTCAAGAGGCATATGGCCAATCCTAAGGCCTCTTCCTATGCCGATTTTTGGCTGAACAGGGAAATGAGAAAGTATGATCCGGGGTGGGCAGATGTAAAGGCCATCTATCTTAGTGAAATTTCCATCGGTGAAGCGTTTGAGCTAAAGGGCAGAAAATTCAAAAAGATACAGCCCAGAAGGACACGGGTGCTTTGTGAAGAGATTGCTTCAGGAAAGCATTACCTTATTTCGGGCAATGCAGAAATTCGATTGTCTTCTTCTGAAGAACGTTGAGTAGCCTTGCAGGGAACCTGAAAGGGTTGATGTTGATGGTGCCGCTTGAGCTCGAGCGATGTTGCCCCTTCTTAGCTTGCCCGTGGAGGAATGTTGAGGTAGCGACCTTGGCGTCATTCTTTCATGATTTTTATAAATTCGGATTTATCATTCCACCTGATTTCAAGTACCCAAATACCTTTTTCCAAGGTGCCAAAAACCTTTTGGAGGGCCTCCCCAAAATCACGCTCACTGGTAGCGGTGAAATAGTCTGTGGATTGTAGTGGGGAAGCCAATCGGAATTGGATGTTTTTTATTTCTTCTGCAGCGGCGTAAGACACGTTGATTTCTTGACCACTGGCAGGGTTGGGGTACACGGTCCATTTTCTTTTTACCTGTTGGCTAGCAGGTACTTTGACGGAATAGACAGGGGAATAGGAAGCATTTCCATTTAGATCAATTTCTTTGATCCGGTAATATAGGAGGCCTCCTGTGGCCGGTAGCAGGTGATCTTGGTACTGGTAATGCATCAGCTCTTTAGCGGATGCACGGGCATTTATTTGGGTAATGGTTTTAAAATCCTCAATACCATTAAAGGCCCGCTCCACTTCATAGTGGCTGGTGGATATTTTTTCTGAAACAGACCAATTGATTTGGACGTTGTTTTGGGGCGCATGGTATGCCACATTTATGGCCTGCCAATCCACGGGCAAGCTCGCCAATCGTAGACGGATAATCACTATGCCGTCCGCTCCATCACCCCCGCCATCCCAGCCGGCACCTCCGCCGGATCCGGTGTTTTGCTGGCCGTCCGCTCCTGTGTCAGTGGATCCGCTGCCGCCGATACCGCTTCCTCCGGCGCCTTGGTTATTGCCCTGGCCCGGTCTTCCGGAGCCACCTCCACCTGCCGCGAAAAGGTTGTTGATGCCTACGTCTACGGATAGGTCTTCTAAGATGGCAGAAGATGATCCTTCGCCTCCGACACCACCGCTGGCACCTTCTCCGCTGCCTCCTGTAGAGGCAGAACCTCCGCCTCCACCACCTGATCGTGCTCCTCCTGTACCATTACCATTACCATTTCCGTTGCCGTTTCCATTTCCGCTCTCCTCGCCCAAGCCTCCTCCGTTGCCTTGAGAACCTTGTGCCCTGGTACCTGTATTGGAATTGCTGGCATGGCCACCTCCGGATCCTCCTGCATTTCCGGTGCTGATGTCGTCATTGGAATGATATGAGCCGCCACCGCCACCGCCAATGGCACTGATGCCGTTAAAGCTAGAGTTCATGCCGTTTTGACCTGCTTCACTAGCGGTATTGGCACCTTCACCTCCCTTTCCGACAAAAACCGGATAGGTTTCTCCTGCAGTCAAAGGGACAGAGGCGCTGTATACCGTTCCGCCTGCACCACCACCTCCGGCACTGCTTCCATGACCTCCTCCTCCGCCACCAGCGACGACAAATACTTCCGCGTCATCAAAGGTGGCGGGTACCGTGAACGGACCGTCACAGCGGTAAATATAAAGACGCTCCAGCTCTGATACCTGTATCTCCTCCACGCAGGCGTTAGGGTCTTGGCATACTCCTTCGGTAATTTCTCCATCATCTTCGGCGATATTGGGGCCGTCGATCTCTAGCCTGAAATTTAGGCAGCCTAGATCCGCAGGACTGGGGTTTGGAGGGGAGGACGAGCAAGTGTACCAATCGCTTTGCGCTGCAAGCACCGAGCCACTGCCTCCGGCTTCTGGGAGATCAAAGTAGTTTTCATCTCGCTCTACCCCGTCATCACAGATGAGATAGCCTTGTAATGTCCATAGGGTCGGGGGCGGCCCATCAAAGGTTACTTCATAGTCTAGGTTTACCCGATATTCAAACCCATCTGGACAATAGGTATTGAAAGTTCTTACTTCCGTCAGTGTTAATTTTATATTGATGGTGCTTTCACCAGAAGGAACAGTGATGGTGGTTGAACACTGCGCTTGGGCTTCCCTACAAATCAAAAAACTTCCCAAAATCAGTGCTAAAATCAACCGAAAATATAAAGTGTAACAGTTTAATCGGTTAGACAGCATGCTCATATTATGGTGTTAGTGCAGCGATACAAACATACAAAACCAAATAGGAAAACAATAGTTTCCCGAAAAATATAATTATGAATTTAATTAGTTACATTTTTCAGGTTGTTTACAGCATTAATTTAAGGTGCTGTTGCTGGTCTTTCCACCGGATTTCCATGACGAGCAACCCTTTCGAAAAATAGGTCAATTTTTCCCGGAGACGGGAATTCAGCATTTCTAGATTATCGGCTTTGAATGTACGGGCTTGGTTAAGGCTGTTGTAGAGCGTTATCACAACTTCCTCATGGGGGTACTTTTCGTAGGCATTGAAAGCCAGGCTGACCTGCTGGCCATTGGCAGGGTTTGGGTAAATTTGCCACCTGTTTTGGGCAGCTTTGGCAGCTGGAATATCGATGGCAATAATCTTACTATAGGTGGTGTTTCCGTTCAGGTCGATTTGCTTTATACGATAATACATTCGCCCTGCTTCTAGTGGCAAATCGTCGTCCTCAAAAGTATATGACCGCAGGTCATCTGACCAACCTGCACCTGAAACCTCGCCCGCTACAGTAAAATTTTTGATGCCATTGAAGGAGCTTTCTATTTTATATCCATCAAGAGCATTTTCATCATAAACTGACCAATAAATTTCAATTGTTCGTGTTGGTTTAAGGATCCCTTCGATTTTATCGAATATTACAGGTAATACTCTGGCGCATGGGGATGAGGATGGTTCATTGGCCGTATTAAAACAAGCGTTTCCGCCTTTCTGAACGTTTCCTGAATTTCCTACTGTATTACCATCGGCGGTGAAAATCGCATTATCACTAAGATTGGCCGTATGCCAATTGATTTGTAGGTTGCCTTCGGTGTGGATATAGGAATTATCCTGCATGTTAAGCACTCCTCCTCCTCCATTTTGGAATTTAAAATTCCCAGCAACACTCACATCACCATATCCCGAAAGGTTTAAGTTTCCATTTTCCAAGTTGAAGTCCCCTTCCAAGTTAACACTGCTATTTTCATTAATGTTAAATTGAGATCCACCGGACATGCTGATGTTACCACCTACTTGGATGTTGGAATTTTCGTTTAGGGTAAGGTTACCGTTTGCTAGTTTTAAATTGTCTGTAACCTGTATGTTCCCATTTTCAAATGCTGATACATTTCCCCCGGAAGCAAAATCAAGTTTTTCAGTAATTAAATTTCCTCTTATGTTTAAATCGGTTCCGCTGTTAACAGTGACTTTGTTTAAAACAATCAATTCCGATCCTTCTTCTACATTTATTTCAGCATTGTTGCCTTGCAAAACAAGGTCCCGGACAATTACGGTACTATTGCCCGTGATGTTTAAAACACCTCCTCGATTCATTAAGAGACTTCCATTGGAAACATCGATCATTCCTCCATTGGTCACATTGATCACGACATTGTTTGGCTCGGGTAGGCTGGAACCACTTTGGTCAAAAGTTAAATTTCCGGGGAATGTCACCAGGCCATTCGGTCCAGATACAGTCAAACTTTTAAAATAGCCCCCGCCAAAGGTTGTGTTTACATCAAAATTGATATGATGTTCTATGGTGACATCAACTTGGCATTGGGGATCATATGTGCTTGTTCTTGGGTAATTTGCCAATGTCCCACACCCATTGGGATTGGTTCGATCCCAATTCCCTTCATTACTCCAGTTGCCATCAGCATTGGTAGTAAAGTTTTGTGCGTGGCCGCTTATTGAAATGAATAGGCCAGTGACTAGGAATAAAATAAACGTGTCTTTCACGTTAAACGAAAAACATTTCATTAGGGCGATTATTAATGAGAAGAAATGGGCTATCAAGAGCCAATATCATGGGTGTTACAATTTTCAACTATCGGCGAACTCCTTTTTAATACACTAAAACAGCTTTTCATTACCTTTTTTTGTTAATTGATGACAAAAATATAAAAGAAATCACCCTTCACAAGTGTTTGTTATAAAAAATATACGGTTTATAACTTTAAATATGTAGTTGGTTTGGTGTGTGGTTTATTTGCTAACCACTATAAACTTTCACGTTTGTTTTCAGATGCTGTCAAATTATAACTGTTCCAATAATTTATGGTGCTGTATGATTTTCTTTCGATTTGATCATTTTTTCAGTATGAACGATCCATTCCTTAAAAACGGACCTCAACTCATTTTCCCCGGAAAGAT